>Ga0210059_1000863_pt1 | contig 42728 bp, 22 predicted proteins | sample Ectturendosymbi2_FD_188042 | JGI IMG/M metagenome (GOLD analysis project Ga0210059, IMG submission 188042) | Ecteinascidia turbinata endosymbiont from Florida, USA - Sample 2 (SPAdes) (version 2) | ecosystem: Host-associated > Tunicates > Ascidians > Unclassified | place: Key West, Florida... | reverse complement strand
TCTATTTTGATAGCCTCAACCACGTGGTAAAAAACTATACTCTTTACCAAATATTTTTATACCGCGTCCTGGAATCGCGGAATTAAACACTGTGAAATCAGAAACTGTCCATCAGGTATTTATAAGTCGAAGCGTTGTGACACAAGCGCTTCTTATTTCCTATTGTTCTCTACCACTGAAAAATCAGCTTTTACATCGGGCGGGTATTCAAGCACGGGCCCTTATTTATTTTCATGTTCTGTTCACACGGGCGGCTATTCAAACAGGCCCTTAATCAAGATCGGGCGGTAAAACGAGTATATACGGTAGTATTAACCCATTAATGCCCAAAATTGACAATCTTTAAATTTTTCAGTTCTGCTGTAATATGTTATTCGAGATGATCTCCCGAAAGTGATATGAGAAAATCATTTTTAAGGCCCTTTTTTAACTGTATGATATATCATACGCTAGACATTTAAGAGTGTGTCAGCTGCTAAATTTGCCTATGTTGAATTTATACTTCAAGGATATGCGCAGGCACAACTACAAAATCGGACAGTTTAGGGAGTAAACATTTTTTGGTGTGATGTCACAACTGGGAAAAGTTCGGAAATTTTTGTATGACGTAATTATGCCCTGAGAAAAAGTTCAAGTGACAATTTAACTGTTTTTCTTTGAAATATACTAAGTGAATATCCACATTTTAAATGCCCTTTGGTTGGCCATCTGGCGTTAGTGGTTGGCAAGTTTTGGCCGAAAAATCAATAATTAATTTATCCTTAGTCCATAATGTCTGGGTCAAGTCCCACACTCAATTTTAGCAAATGAATTAGCTGCATTTGCCACATGCAGCAAACAATCTTTGAGCATCTGTGCGTTTTTTGTCCACTATATGATCTTTTCCATCTAATCTTACTATGTAAAGAAATGCTTTGTCTGTTTGGAGACGAACATCTCTTTTTGCTCCAGTATTAGCTCCTGCTGGCAAAGAATCACAGTCTGTCTTGCAAAAACCAACACTGAAATCCTTTAGTCAACACATTTGTACAATTTTCAAACCTGAACAATGACCAAAACCACTTCCTTGATTGGATCCAAATTCAGTACAGTCCTGTCAACTTATCAAAAAAATCAACTCCTCTCATCTTGTCATTGTAATCAACCACATCTACATTGTAAACAACCACATTTTTTTTGTAATCAACCACAAATGTGGTTTTTGTAATCAACCACAAATGTGGTTGATTACAACCACAAATTTCTTTTTCCATGATGGTACTTCCCAACTTGAAACAACTCTAACTTTGTGAGATTAGTTATCATTGTGACTTGGTTCTTGTTATTCAACCTCACCAAACTATTGTTTTACATTTTCAACTGAGCAGCAAGGACCTCTTTCAGACTAGGTTTAGTGAATCAGTAACCAGCAGATAGCGGGTTGGTCTGCTAGCAATACGATAGTCCCATAGAGTGTTCACATCACACAATTTGTGCTGCTGTGGGACACTGTCTTCCAGTCCATTGATCTATAGCCTAGCTATAGCACACACAAGCTGTTCACAAGGTCCTCCAACCTTTTTGTTCAAGGGCCACATAAGCTCCTACACTGCAGCCTGAGGGCCACACATCTTATATAATGTGCTTGATTGATTGTTTCGGGATATGTTACATTCCATTTCGGGATATGTTACATTCCAAATGTCTTCGCAGGCTGGACAAAATGGCTTTGCAGACCAAATTTGGCCTGAGGCCATAGCACAGACACCCTGCTATAACAAAGAATAATTATGAAACTTCGAATCAATTGGTGTCTAGTCTAGAATATTCCATCTCGAACTTTTACCTTGCACATCATTGTCAAAACTAGAGTCAAGGCGTCAAAGACAGGGAGTGTAAAGTTGGATAATATAACTGTGTCCATAGCCCAACACATGGGCCTACTGATTTTGTAAGGCAAGGTTAAATCACCGTGCAGACTATTCTTGACCAGACGCAATGGTTCTGACTCACTATATCTCTAATTAACACTTTTTGATTACCACTCATAGAATTTGTTTTGAAAAGCATATTTTTGGTAATCCTAGTGTAACCTCTAAATGTCTCACAAGGCACTCGTTACTGCCTAATGTATGATATTTCATACACTGGGTAATAAGTGTTTCCCAATTGAAAATATGAAAAGCTAGAAGAAAACCTTAAGATGTAGGAGGTTGTTTACTATGCTAGCAAACATAACCAAAGGTCAATTCATGTATTAAAGATATGTTGTGCGTCAGACATTGGGCGATTACATCACAAATGTAATCGATTACAATTACTTGACACCTGCTCGATTATGAATAAACAAAATTACAATGTATGCAAAATTACAATGTAAAAAAAAAAATCACGATTACAATGGTGATTACATTTGTCTTGAAACATCTTCAGAACGAAAGCAAAACCCATTTCCATGGTGTGATGAAAGCATATTTTCAGAAAAACATACAATATGGATCCATGCAATAAACAAACCACAAAAAAGAAAAACGCATTGCAGTCAACAAACCAGAAGCGTAACTAGAGGTTTTAGCTAGAGGAGAAACTTAGCTGAAAGAGGCCCACTGATCTCTGCAAAGGACTTGTTAGTCAACAATCAGAAAAAAAACTTGAGAAAAGATGGTGAATCCGGGTATGGATGGCTATACTATACTCCAAATTAACAAAAAATACTCAGAAAAACACAAAGACGACACCCTACTAAAAACTCATTAAGTAAGTGGGGGCCTGGTTTTTACATTTAACTGGTCAGGGGAGCCAAATCGCCCCTCTTCCCTCCGGTAAGTTACTCCACTGCAAAAAAACTTTAATAATAATTAATGTTTAAAATCTTTACTACAGTTGATAAACATCAACGCTTCAAATTTTATCAAGCAAGCTATCAGGCTTGAATATTCATCCAGCAACGCTGAAAATTCGTTTGTTAGTGATTTCAAAATTCCTGACCATTTCTTTTAATTGCGGGTTACGATCGTCTGCAAGCCAACATGGCATTGTGCAGCTTTTAATGTAAACTAAAATGAACATTGATGCCAATATAGCTGTGCATCTGTCTATCGGACCAAAAGTCAATGGTCAACGAAACTTCATAGGTTTCATTGTTTTTTTTACTAGTATCTGGTTGGTCACGCTTGGCATGCTAGTTATCAGCGTTCAGTGTTGTGGAAAGATACTTTCGACTTTGAGTAAGTGCGTTACTACTCTGAAAAAAAGTTAATTTACTGTCTTAATTATACACATATAATTTACTGTATTAATTATACACATATAATTTACTATATTAATTATACACATTGCTTACTCCAGCACTTACATTCATAAATTCACTCTGAATATATATAAATAAACGAACAACTCTCCTCGTATGTCCTTCTATTCTGGTTCCAAAGTGCACCATTTTTAAGAAAAGCTCCTATATTTTAGTTGACTTAGTAGCGTCACTTCTGGCGGCCAACAGGAAGGCTAGGTGAAACAAAGCGAGAACTGGCTACAAACGCTGTGCTTGCCCATGGACCATCTGGATTTAAACCTCATAGACAGGTAAATAGCCTGCCTTGAAACGTAACCATAACAAATGATGATAAAGGAGGAAACCCAGCTACCACAACCGTGGTTCATCGCACAATGATGTAGGGTGAAGATTTCCAAATTTGATCACGAAAATAATTGTCGATTACACTTAAATTAGCAATGTAATCAATTTCATTTTTGGTCAGTTTACTTAAAAAACTGTAATCGATTACGATTGACAATCACGATTACCCCATGTCTGTTGTGGGTATGAAACCAAGCTAGTCACTACCTACCCCTAAAATGTTCACTTTTTAAATCCTATTATTTTATTGTTCAAATTTTACAAACATGTTGTCAATTCAAAAATTTCAGTTTGTCATGGATCATAAACTGCCTCTAGGAAGTAACATACCAACGATAGTGAAATGTGAAATGTTTTTAGTTTTTCTTTTATGCAAATTTTAAGGTTGCTTTTACGTATGAATAATCATACGTTGGGCATCAATGGGCTAACCAGGGCTGTGGAGCCGGAAATCAAATTTCGGGCTCTGGCTGACAGCTCTAGGCATCTAAATTTTTTGGTACTGGCTCCAACCACTAAACTTTTTGGCTTAGGATTTGGCACCAGAACGATTTGGTCCAATAAAAACTAAAAGCTGTTGTTTTATTTGTACAACTTGCCTGCCCAACAAATTATATCTGTTGAATGGGAACCCAAATTTCAGGCTCTGGCTCCACCATCTGAATTTTTTTGGCTCCAACTCTAGCTATCCAAAATTGCTTGGGCTGTGGCTCCACAGCCCTGGTGTCAACAGTGCTCCGGTTTGGAACACTATTGCAGATGTGCCTGGGTTTAATTATTTGGTCATGATTGGAAAACAAAGCCATATGTATGGCACATTATTTGGAAAAATGTAGAAAATTTGTGCAATTTGCTGATTTTCAAATTTTTATTATATTATTGAAAATATATAGATGACATGCGTTTATTCTGCTGAAGATTAAGTGACTTGTCTGCTTCAACATGATGCTACAATTTTTATATGAATTTTCATACTCAAATGTACAAATTTTGAAGTGAAAAAGGTTATATCCTGTTTCATACATAAACCAAATCTACAGACTGGTTTGTAGCGTAGCGTAGCTTGGCTTTTGTTCCATAAAAACCTATTCTACATGGGTACATAGGCTGGTAATGAAAGTATTAGGAACTGCAAAATATAATCCAACATGCATTCCACACTTCCAAATGTTTCTTCAATTTTCCAAGTGTTTTTTTAGATTTCATAAAAATTTTGCCTGTGTTATTGTGCTGAATGGTTCACATCTTGATAATGTGCTGAATGGTTCCAGTTGTCTTGAATTTGTTTCTGTTGCTGTTCCAGTGTTTAATAACTGTGTTGCTTTCTATTACCTTTTTGACATTTGTCATGACTATGGCATACTTGGCTAGGGTTGATTTTGTCACATAGGGAGATTGCAAAAATCTTTCCTTTATGCCGCAGGGGTCCCCAAACTTTTTTGTCCAAGGTCCACATAACCTATCACACAACAGTTTGAGGGCCGGACATCTTAGACTCGGATTTTAGCCTAGTTTCCAAACTTGAATGGAATACTACCATCTAGTGGTTTGTGCCAGATGACGTGGGCCAAAAAGGCCTAAAACTACTCAACTTATGGCGTCACTCACAAAAAATCCGGAACCCAAAACCAAAAAAATAGTTTTTTCATTGCAGACCCAAAGACTTTCTGAGTCTTTTAAGGGTTTGAACAGCTCTTTAGCATAATTGGCAGAGGAGCTATGGACTTGCAAAGACACGTGGAAACAGTTTGATTTTGTGCGAACTGCTTAATTCAGATCATCTTCGAAGTTGTAAATATTCCTGGTAAAATTTATGTTTTTATATAATTGCGTTTTTTGGAAATGCCATATTTTTATTGCAGTTGATTCGAAGATAGGCATGTTAACATGTTTGCTAGTGGTGTATAAATATATCATGCCTAAAAATCACACATTGAGCCGCTAGTTTCAAGCCCCTTTGCAACTCCGTAACTCGTCAGTCGATTGTGTTAGAGAGCTGTTCAAACCCTCAAAAGACTTGGCAAGTCTTTGAATCTGCAATGAAAACAATTTTTTTTGGTTTTTGTTGAGTGATGTCATAAGTGGGGAAGGTTTTTAGCCATTTTGGCTCATGTTACCTGACCTAGGGCCCAACCGCTCTGATAGAAGTATTTCACTCAAGTTTTTATTGGAAACTAGGCTAGAATCTGGGTCTTTTAAGCCTTTGATCAACTATCTACGATTCCAGGTTCAAAAGTTATGATCTAAGAACAGCAAATTAATTATCTAATCAGGGAATTAATTATTTTATTTTTTATAGGCCATAACTTTTGAACCCTAAACCCCGTAAGTCATCCAAAGTCTTAAAAGACTCAGATTTTAACCTAGTTTCCAATAAAAACTGTAGAGCAAAATACTACCATCTAGCAGTTTGGGCCCATGCCCAGTCCAAAGTGGGCCAAAAAGGCCTAAAACGGTTCCTCTTATGATGTCACTCACAAAAAATCAGAAACCCAAAACCAATTTTTTTTTTCTTTGAGACTCAGACTTGCCAAGTCTTGAGTATTTGAACAGCTCTCTAGCACAATCGCTTGGCAAGTTATGCAGTTGCTAAGACATGCTAAAAAACAGGTTTTCACCTGAAAACTGCCTGGCAGCTAAGGTGCTAAGATGATGCACATAATGTCTGAAGTGCTTCCACTAGTGTTACAGCTCAATAATAATGATCGCTTATGGCAGCTTAGAGAAAGCTGATCAGCTATAGTATTTTTCTGAAAGTGGATTGTTTTATGTTGCAATATGTTTTGCTAACGTATTACAGGTTTTAACTAGCTTTGCATGACAAATACATTGCTTGTATTTGGGTAAACCTCACTAGCTTCACTTGCTGGCTGTGTTATTCTGGAAGCAGAAGACCTGCATTAAGAATAAGTGATTCTTCGCAATGGAGAAATATTACCAAGGTTTGTGATGAGTTGGGTTTCTATTGTGTAAAAACATGGATTGTAGCTTTTGGTCCATTAACCCATGTGTAGAAGAAAGTCTACATTTGCTTCGATTCCTTTTTTGGAGAAAACTTAAATGGCATTTGTTGCAAGCTGTGAGGTACATTTGTTTTATGATGTCAAGTTTAAGTTGAGGTTTTGACCCACCAAAACCTCACATCGAATAACGTGCATTTACTGCTGTAATTCTGTGTGAGTGCAATTAACATTGAATTATGGTGGTTAGGTCAAAGATAAAGACAGGACTACCTGAACCCCTGTAATGCTTCTGTGCATTAGACTGTGCTACTTTGTTAACACTTTGACACTTTGAACATTGTTAACACTTTGAGAACTGGCGTACGATATATTCGTACTTTGATTTCGGCCTAAAAAACAGCAGTTTTCTGTTGCCTTACCAACGCCCTAGCTCCTCCGCCGATTGCGTTAGAGAGCTGTTCAAGGGTTCAAACGGATTGGCCAGTCTTCTATTCTGAAATCGAAAAAACATTTTTTACTTGGGGGGTTCAAATGTTTTGTGACTGACGTCATAATTGAAGTAGTTTTAGGGTCATTTTGGCTCATGTTGCCTAGCCTAGGGCCCAACCACTAGGCCAAAGTGTTTTGGTGAAGTTTTCATTGGAAACTAGGCTCAAGTCTAAGTCTTTTGAGCCTTTGATCGACTTTCTAGCGTTTCTGGTTGAAAAGTTATTTAAAATAAACAAATTAATTAATTATCTAATTAGCTAATTAGTCAAATATTTTTACTAACTTACATCACAACTTTTGAACCCGAAACCCCAGCAAGTCATCCAAAGTATCTAAAGACTCAGATTGTAGCCTAGTTTCTAGTAAAAACTTCAGCGAAATACTACCACCTAATGGTTGGCGACCAGGCAAAGTGGGCCAAGGTGGCCTAAAAGTCCTCGACTTATGACGTCACTCACAAAAAAACCGCAACCCCTAAGCAAAAATGTTGTTTGGAGTGCAGACTAGAAGACTTGCTGCGTCTTTTGAGACTTTTACCGGGTCTGTAGAGCATACCAGACCAGAGAAATTCCCACGCAAAGCCACGTGCGTTTGGGCATTTTTTTTTCCAAAAATCCCCGAAACCTAGTGGACGCCAAAGAGTAAAGTGTGCCAAGCCATCTCGCTCTACAATCTACAACATCATAAAAATAATGAAATATGTTTTACAATGACTCTTTGAAACTTTCTTTGTGTAATTATGTCTCAATGCAGTGTTGCATTATTGAAGCTTGTCCACTGATTCATAGAAACTGTTGCAGCATGGTATATGTGACTCGACTGCTCTCATTCACTCATTCATTGCTGAGAAAAAGAAGCAGAAAAGACAATATAAAATTCTGATGTCAACCCTTTGTAATATTACATGTTTTGCAGAATACTATTCCAAGACAAACTTTTATGAAAACTTTGCCATGTTACAAATGTTTGTGGTTCACATTTTTGTGAAATATTTAAGTAAATGTCTTAAAAAAGCTTTTTTTGTGTGTACAGGCAGTGCTATGCCTAAAGATAGAAAGGAAGTGATGAAGCTTCAACCACTCTTCTGAACTTCCTAATTACTTTCCTAAAGTGATGCTGCTTTCATTTTATCTTCAATGTAGTTTTAATGCTTTCAGACTCAAAAATTTTTCACTGTCTGTTGACAATAAATAAACTAATCTCAGCTCCCTGTGAAAGCATGAACATTGGACAAACTACAGCCTGCAGTCACAAATGTCTTGTCAATGTTTTTTATCCCACCTGGTGAACCCATTTAATTATATTAATATGACCAATTAAGTGTTTACAAATGTTGATATATATAATCTAACTAACAGCAACCAATCCAGCCAGCTATAAAATTTTAGAACGTTATGTGACCCATGAGTCCAATTTATACACCCTTGCCCTATAGTTTACTTTAACCAAACAGCGTAACACCCTAAAAGCCAAGATTGTTTGTTTTTGCAAAATCATCAGTTTTACTGGTGCAATTTAAAATCAACACTTCATTCTGGATTGCAGATCTCTGACTGTTTGTGAAGTCATTACTTCAAAGTAATCAATTTTTCATGACTTCAAGTTTGTTAAAATATAAACACAGCAGGTTCACTGCAAGCTTATGAGGAATCAACTGACTAGGCTTAGCTTTCATGACTTTCCAGTGATTCAGACTTGCTATGTTGAAGTAATTAGTATCCACAAAGGTGACACTAAGCTATCAGCAAGTTTTTGATAGGAAATCACTTTCACATAACTCTACCTGCATCTTATTCAAAGTATAACTTGCCGCCAGGCCAGAGTTATCTTGAAGATTCTATTTGATATGATTCAGGAAAGATTGGTTTTGATTTATGTTACCAACTTTTAGATTTAGATTTAAACACAAATTAGGCATTCTCATCCTGTTCTTTGACCATTTTTAATGTATTGGTTTTCACAAATGTAAGTCTGATCTTGACGTGGTTATGATAATCTTGGATACACAGTTGAATACACACTGTGCTTATTCAATCACCTTACTGAGGAAAAGATCATGGTGTTAAAATAAACCCTGTTTTGAACCAAGAACGCAGTTTTTACCAAGGATTGAATTTGTGTTGTGATGGGTGTTGGCCCCCTTTAGTTTTAATTTACTGTGGTAAGTTTCGCTGCTTAGTTGAGCTTCAAAAGCCATCATTTTTATGAATAGTCGTTTCATTGTACATTGCTGAGCAAATGCAGGTAATCGAAAATAGGCATTTTCTCCAGTATATAAAAGCAACAAATTTGATGTTCAGGAGGTAGTTTGGGTGTTTTGGTAAAGGTTTTCCCCCACAGACTGCCTTGAGTTTGAAAATTGTACTTCTATGTTACTGCTCTCACAAAGGCCTGGTTCAAGCTAATAGTTCAGGTAGTTTACCTAGGCAGCCCTACTTTTTGACTGGTAGGTGTGGCTTTTCTGGCAAAGGCTGATAAAATTGTTTTGCAAGTCGCCTAAGGCAATGCAAGCTGGTAGTTCAGCGATAATGGGTTTGTAGGAACTCTTTTCAGTGAAAATAATTAGTGATTTCTGTTGAGCTTAATTGAAATTTGTATCATGTAAAGTTATTTAAACCTCTGAAAAGAGTTTTTTTCTCCGTTGTGCAGAAAATAATCAAGTGGGATAAAAAAATTTCGGAGTAAAAGGTAACTACCCCCTAGTGGTGGAGTAAAAAGTAACTACCCCCTTAAAAATTATCAAGAAGAAAAAAAGTTTGAAATGAATTGGTGCTACAGAGGTATTCATTGAGACATTGTTTGTAACATATTTGTACCAACCCAAGTCCTCAAATGAGGTTAGCAGATTTGCTTGAAAATTGGTGTTGATCTTCGTGAGGACCAAAAGTTTCAATTGAATCTTATGAATTTTATGCTGCTTTAGAAGTACTTAGCATAAACATGTCAAAGTTGGCAACTGCTTTGGTAATGCATGTCTTTGCATACCCATACCAATAAAATATATATCAACTTCACATTTTGAGTTTTATGGACTAGTTCATTTTTACCACAAATGGATGTATTGACTTGGGCAATAAAAAGTAGTTACTTTTTACCCAAGACAAGATATTTTTACCCCATTTTTGTATGATCTTACTCTGACACAGAAATAAGTAAATTTTTCTATAATACCGCTGTGCAAAAAAAAACAATAACCTTCATTTGTTGTTTGGCGTTTCAACTGTATTGTAAATGCATTTGATTGCAATGATAGTTCACAAGCAATTACCAATTACCTTGTTTTGGGTCAAGAACAGAGATTCTTAACTATTTAGGTGCATCTAAATAATTGGTGTTAGTCACCGATACTTGCATCTCAGCTAACCTCACAATAAAACACAAACAAACAGTAAAATTTTGTATTTGCAGTTATCCTGTTTTTCAACAGTATGTTGCTATCACACCCATGCCCCTCTTGCAAACCTTTCATGACCCTTAGTTTGAGAACCCAGGGTCTAGTCCAGAAAGTAGTATAACAGTGGTCATGAAGCTGCACCATACTTGCGTTTTTTAAACTGCATCACAATAGTCTTGTGTGGAGAAAAATAATGGTAGGTTCAAAAGACTCTATGCTGGAATCACACTATGGCGGCATTACCTTTAAGAAGGGCCAGATCAGAAAAAATAGTACAGTATTTAGTTGCCTGTGCAGTGTTGCGATCGGAAAGCCTGAGCGGCAAGTGTGCAAAGCTTCACACTGTGGCGGCAAGCAACAATAGAGGTCACATGCCATGATCACTCTATTATTGCTTGTTCGTGCCAGATATATATGGGTGTTATGTACCTTAAGTGAAACATCTCTTGAGGCTATTTTCAAGTCTAGAGGCAGGCCGGCTTGAAATTTCAGCCTCCAAAAAGGACAATATTTTTGCAAAGAAAAGTCATTGCAGACGAAAAGCCTTTTTTCACACTTTGGCGTCTGGCCACTTTTGGGGATTTTTGAAAAAAAAACACTGAAACGCACATGGTTTTACGCGGGAATTTCTCCTGTTTGGTAAGTGCTACGGACCTAGTCGAAGCGTCAAAATTTTTTGGTTGGGGTGTGCAGATTTTTTGTGAGTGACGTTATAAGTGGAGGACTTTTAGGCTACCTTGGCCCACTTTACCTGGCCTTGGGCACCAACCATTAGATGTTAGTATTTTGCTGGTTTTTATTGGAAACTAGGCTAAAATCCGGGTCTTTTGATACTTTGGATGGTCTGCTGGGGTTTCAGGTTCAAAAGTTATGATCTAAAGTAGTAAAAATATTTGACTAATTAGATAATTAATTAATTTGTTTATTTTAGATGATAACTTTTGACCCTGAAACGTTAGAAAGTCGATCAAAGGCTCAAAAGACTCGGACTCAAGCCTAGTTTTTAAGGAAAACTTCAGCGAAACACTTTAGCATAGCGGTTGGGCCCTAGGCCAGGCAACATGAGCCAAAATGACCCTAAAACTACTTCAATTATGACGTGAGTCACAAAAAATCCGCATCCTCGAACCAAAAAATTTTTTTCGAGTGCAGACTAGAAGACTGGCCGATCCGTTTGAGCCCTTGAACAGCTCTCTAGCGCAATCGGCAGAGGAGCTAGGGCGTTGGTAAGGCAACCGAGAACTACTGGTTTTTAGGCTGAAATAGAAGTACGAATATATCGTATGCCGGCTCTCAAAGTGTTAAGCACAAAGTGAGAACAAGAAGAAAGGCATGCTGAAATAAAAGTTCAATCAGATGTTGAACTTGTCTGTTGAACCAGTTACCAATGCACCACTAAACAATCAGTTTCCTAAGTACTATATCTAATGATAAAGCCGAAGACATAAAAATCAGTGAGGAATAAATATGGGAAAATTTAAGCTGTTTTTTTTACCAAGCTGTAAGCCTATTACTGGGAACAACTTTGAAAAGTCTTCTTTGTGGATGTTGATGATGAAACACCAACAAGTGTGGAAATAAATTTCTTACACAAAATTGTGAGCGCAACTAATACAAGTCACTTACTGTGGGATTGGCCCACTGTGAAAGAGATGGGTGATCTTTTCTCTGCCTTATATAAGTGAATTGTTTTTATGGTCCAGGCCAGCCAGTACCTACAGATGCAGGCAGAGGAAAGCCTTGTTTAATTTTTAAGCAAGAGCATGGTGTCCAAAAAGTTTTCCAACCGCTACAACTTTGGAAAATAATACTGATGACCTGTTTTACTGAATATATCATTGTAACCTACTGTTTTTGCATGAAAGCATGCTGTAAATAAATCATTGCAAGTCTACATTATGGTTAAATACTTGTGCAAAAATGTGGATTACTTTTAATGTACAGAACACAGTCAAATATGGATGAAAGAGCTGTAGTTTTTTTTACACAGAAAAAGTTTTTTTTCCTCTTTTGCCTGGTTAAAAAAACTAGTGTTTTTTTATTATAATTTTGCGTAGGGAAAAAGATAACCAAATAATTTCAATGCAGTGATATACTTTGACATGGGGGTTACCTTCTATGAAAAAAAACAAGAAAATACCTTAGCTTGTTTTAGAGATAATACAAACGTAATTTTTTTAACCCATTTGACTATATCTTAAATAAATTAGGTGATATGCAATGCGCACAACGCTGTAAGAAAATGGGGGATTTCTACTGTTTGAAGACGTACTGGGAACTACTTCTGCACCCTTGTTAGAAAGTTTGCTGCACTTCAATTTTTTCATTCAATGTCTGTACATAGAATTGCATTTGGAACTGTTTCTTTGACACCTTCGATGCCGGTGTATGAATATATTGTACTTTGAAATCATGCATTGAGCTGCTATTTTCATGCCAATTTGCAACTCCTTAGCTTGCCAGTCGATTGTGTTAGAGAGCTGTTCAAACCCTCAAAAAACTTGGCAAAAAATTTAGATCACTCTACAATTCAAATCAACTTCTAGTTTTCAGTAAATCTGGCTGCTTTTGTTGCTTTCTATTCAAATCAACTTCTAGCTTTCAGAAACTCTGGCTAATTTAGTTGCATCTCTGAAAGTTAATCAAATGACATGCAAACTACGTGTATTTATTTTTTACTTAATATTATTGGTGATTACCTTGATTATACGAACATACAAAAATCAATAAATATAACCGGTAAAATGCTAATTGCCACATCCTGCTTTAAAATTCAGGAAAATTGATTGGCTGTCAATCTCATGATAAATGTGTTGCAAGTATTGGAAACCTTGATCGGAACAGTTTGCATGCCTCGCAGCGCCAATGTACATCCCGGTTTGACTTAATTATATTTCACTTTTTCTTTGTTAGCTGTTTACCTCAAAGTTTTGATATTAGAATGCCTTCCTTTCTCTCCCGCTGCTGGATCCCTGCATCATGATGGGTAAATGATGTTACAGTTGGGGTGCTGTTAAAGTATTTTGTTCCTCTCAATGTTGGTCGTGTGCAATCACCGATTCTATAATGCTCTACAGTATGGCTAATCATTTTTGTGCTCTTGTGTTGTATGATTGTCTGTGGTATGGACCATGAGTCTGCACTATTATACATTATCTCTCTATTCAAACCTGGTCATGAGAAGGGCAATACATGTCATTTTTAGGTCCACTTTCCTCACAGCGACCTGGAAGATCACTGCTTGCAACACCTTACTACGCAAGTAATATAAAGCCTCAACGACGTCATCCTGTTCAAAAAGTAAGACAAATGTTTGTTGTGCTTAACTATCTCATGTTGTCTCCTAGAGTTCATAGCTAGTTTTATAGTGTCCAGTACTGATTAAGCAATCATTCCTTTGAACTACAACGGTACAGCATTGTCCTATATGTTGCATGTGACAACCGGTGAAAGATATAATTTGAAACCAGTAAAACATCTTAAAATGGAAGGTGTCAAAATGCTACCTAGATTATTACAAATATGTTATTTCATCCATATTTCAAAAGTTTTGATAATAACACCCAAACTCAATGCTTTAGCGTGTGTAGAGAATAGTTACAAGTGGGTGCTATACCGCTAGCTGTTTCGTTGTTTTAGGCGAGCTCATGCATTTTCAGCCCATCACTCTCAATCCAATATTGCCTATAGACAAATATCCCTGGTGGGATTTAGGCAAACTTTAACGGTGTGGCCCATGCTACAGAATAAGCAGAGAGAGAGCACTCACAGACCACAAGGAATGGTAAAGTAAATGCAATGAAACTTTCTTTCATTAATATTCTGATATTGGTAGCAAACAAGCAAATCAAACAATTTGCTGAAATGGTGTATTTTTCAAAATATTGACAAAAACTAAAAAAACATCATCTTTTCCAAAATTTCAGGTGATTCTTAAAACTGTGCTCAACTCAAATGCATTTTTTAAAAAACTTGTGACCTTCAAATACTATTACTTCGTCGAGACCTGCTCACTTTTTTGATGGGTCATTCCATATCATATTTGGGAGGGTGTAATTCTGTTGCAGATTTTCCTTGTCATGTATTTTATTGTATTTTGAAAATGATGACCAAAGAAAAAATGTTTGTTTTCGACATCTCATACGGTTCTTGAGTTGTGGCTCACCCTAGGAAGAGATTTACTGTACGAGCACTCTTTTTAGCTCATAGGTGAATGCAACTTTGCTTGTATCTTCATAAATACCCAACACAGATGCACAAAAAGTGGTTTCTGTGTGTTTTAATGGTCAAGGACTTCAAATCTGCAGTCAGAATGTAAGAAAAACAATTTTTTTCACGGAGAAAATGGAGGTTGAAAATTTTGTAACCGTTTTTTTTGTTAGTACCGAATTTTGACCTCAAATTTCAAGCTGTTGACCCAACATTGCAAACGATGTTTTGAAAATGTTATACAAAGTCTTCTTGAAGCAATGTTTTCGCCGAACCAGGAGATGCAAGCCAAACTCTTTATTGGACTTTGAAGAGTCTTACGCATGTAATTAGCGCTTGAAAGATAGAAATGTTAAGGAAATCTGACTGGTACTTACTTTAGTTTGGGCGAGCGTTTCTAAGCATTTGCATTGACTTGAATTTCAAGTTTAGAATTACTCTTGATGTAATATTTCAATGCGTTGCAGAAACCACTGCTTCCTCAGCCTTATTCTACGTTGCAGCCAAAGCCTCTGCTGGGAAATGAACCCTTACAAAGTGAGTCTCGCTCTGTTGTCTTTTGCAAGCAGAGCACAGTTTTCTGTGGATGAACTTATGTTTTCGACCGCAGGGCATCAAACTCAACGGCACAGCCTCAAAATTACCGCTGAGGTAGTCGACTCTTCCAAGCACAAACACTCGCGCAGTAGCGTTTTTCAAAGGCTCGGCAAGCCCGTCAACAACAATGCAGATGACGACAATCCAAAACCAGCGACCGTCATCCGGAACCACGACGAGGCTTACCGGCTTCACCTGGAGAAGCTGAAGCGATCCAAACTTCCCAACCAGCCAACGAATCAGCTGCATTCTAATGAGCAACCCAAGGCTGAGACCAACGTCGGTCGTGCACCTGTCATGAAAGACACCTGTAGTAATGTAGTAGACGAAGACATTACCCGTTTATCACGTTACCTTATCCACATGAGGTCTTTGAAATCAGCGAAAAACATCAGCACGGTGACGAGGTATATAGTGTATTGATGCAATGAGTAACTGCATCCAAGTGTTCTCTGTAGATCGTACGTTTTACTTGTTCATATAAATTTGTTTCGGAGTAAGTTTACCTTTGATTGCGTGGATAGTGATATGACCAAATTTCAAATCACTTCCCAATCGCTTTATTTGTTTCATTATTTCTTTATTTACTCGTTTCTATGCAGAAACAATGCGAGCATAGTTGCAAAGCTACCTGACCAGGAATCTGAAGCTGTTCCGGTCGAGTCCGCCGCTGTCGACCACAATGCACCGCCAACTGTTGAGGATGACAACACGCCGGAAACCATAGAAGCGGAAACTCCAGTGTCCGCCGCTACCGAAACAAAACCAGTCGACAGTGAGACGTCGGTCACGCTCGTCGCTGAGGAGGAGCCACTACCACCACCACCACCACCACCACCGTCGTCGGTCGCGCTCGTTGCTGAGGAGGAGCCACTACCACCGCCGCCGCCGAGTTTTGTACTTGCTGCTGCTGATGCCAGCAAGCCTGTTCCAGAACCATGCCATCCAACTGCGCCGAGGGCCAAGACCGAGTATCAGGAACGACGGAACATTTTTGAGAAGATGGAGGGCGACATGCTGACCGGGAATGGCGACGGCGTTGCTTGCATGGTTTTGCAGTGCGCTGCCGACGTCACAAAGAATGGCGCTGCGAAACCTGTTCCAGCAAATGGTAAATTGCGCCGTCGCGTGGAGCAAGACGAAAGCAAAGGTCCCAAACGCCTCCTCATCACCGCTGTGAGTCTGCCGTTTGCGCACATAGTTCTGCGTAACATTCATTATGTAAAACCCTGTTTGTTTTAATCAAGTTGAAAGGATTGCTACTGACGTGATGCAATAGCGAGCAAACGAATATTCTGTCGCATTGCAGTGCTTTTTCCCTGCTTTACCGGTTCACGGCTATCATTTCTTGCCTGGGAAAAAAACAAAACACATCAAAAGCTTTTGAAGTTGCACCAGATTGTCAAGCGCATCGGCATTTGCAGCAGTCGCACAGCGATATTTCGCGCCACGTAAACCTGCTGTTTAGCGTACTGCAGTTCATTTGAAAAACAATTAAGTATGATCAGTATCATCGGTTAAAAGTCGTGCCATGGCAGTAGAGCGTGCCGTCTGCCTGGAGGCGAAACCCAACGCAGCGCCACAGGAAGCGCATGAGGAGGTGGTCGGAAAGGGGGACCCCGGTTGAGTCTGAAGGATAATGGAGTTGCGCAGTGCATGGCGTTTTGCTGGGTTTTCATTTCCTTGCAAACTAGCAGTTCCCAACTAGTTCGTCTCGCAAACCGACACTTGTGGTTCCTTCAAAACGAGGAAAGGTCTCAAGCGTTCGTTTAGCTTTTCTCGCTTGGACTTTGCTGCGCCCCCACTTGCAACCGCTGATGGAGCGTGAAGACCATTGCGCAACGCCGTGGTTTCTTTAGAAAGATAAATCTACTGTGTATCTTTCCCTGCTAAACTATTTCAAACAACGACCTGCACTATCCGGATGCAGAAACACGTGTGGAGAGATATCTATGAGAGTTGCTGAAAATGTAACGCGTAACGCAGTCTCCATTGCTGTGTATGTATGCGTAGTTGCCTGGTTTTGGGCAACAGCAGCAAAGCTTTTGAAGACAGGGTTGGATCAAAGCACCTCAAATAGGAGGCCGAACTCCCGAATGTCCAGAAGAACACATAGCTTACAGTTTTCGAAACAACAATGGGCATGTACTCTGTGTGGTTGAACACTATATGCACCCCCAATAGGATTGGCGCCCAGTAATAAAGTAAGCTCCCAATGAAATGGCAACTTGGTCTTGTAAGTGCTGGCTTGTTTATTTTTTTTGAAAAAACACGCCGTGTTGATTCTTTGAAACAAGCTTTTGCTTTGTTGCAAAGTTCTGGACAGTTGCATTGCAGATAAATAATATTTTGACTCCAAGGAAACACGAAACATATTGTTTTTGTGTTTGTTTGTTTGATTTAGCGTTTCGACACGAATCTTTCCAAGCCGACTCCAGCCGGTGCGGCGAAAGACGAAATCCCCGTCGAAAATAGGTTAGTGACCAGCTGGCGTCTTTCGTCGCTCGTTGCGCGTGGTTATAGTTGCTTGTTTGGGCCCTGTGTGCTGTGGATATTTATGGAGCTGATAGCTTTTCCCATTGAAACTGTGTGTGGAGTTGCATACCAATAGCATTGCTTGCGCTGTCCGTGTCGAGTCCCGTGTGGCACCTAGGTTTAAGTGGTGCATGTACTGTAAGGTTTCGCCCTTAACGCTGTTTGTCATAAACAGAACTTCCTGCCTACCGTAAATCGTGTTTATACATATTAGTGTCTCGTCGTTTCGTGTGAACTTCTCGAGACTCGTAATTCGTGAACTAGTTCGCAAAACTATTTAAATTGATAATTGGCTTGCATCGGAAAATAACGATTTTGTCCGATTTGCTAGTGGAGTGAAGGAAAATCAGTATGTAAGTTTTAAGCTGAAACCACGTTTAACAGATCCAGCATTCTGACGTGTGTGCTTGTTGCATCAGGTGACCCGGCATTGTTTGGTAGCGGTTGAGCTTTCCGCGCAGTTTTAATCAGCATGCCTAGAAGTGACTCTAGGAGATAACTGCGTGGTTTTGTTTTTATGAATTGAAGTTTAACAATTTTTTCAATACTTCGATTTTCCCTGTGTTGTTATTTTTCACGTTGACAAATTTGCAATTGCGGGATGAACTGACGCTCCAAGCGCAAACATACCACAGTTTTTAGGGCGTCCTCAGCCCCAGTCGGTAGCAATATCTACTCACGCTCAGCGCTGCCAGCAAAAGAAGCCACGAAAAATATTTGTAAGCCTTCTGGAGGTTACTATTCGGCTCTCTGTCGGGTTGTTTCAAATGGGGGCATCTCCCTGAAAAAATCAAATGCACATTTCACAGAGCGCTTACTCTCACGCGATTTACACAGTGTTTTTTGAATGCCTTCGGTACGAGCTAAATATGAGTTGAACTGTACGTAAAGAGCCATACAGTAACTGCTATGCCATCACCTCGACCGTTTACTTGTTTGCGCACTAATTGTGCGAAAATTCTGCGTAGTCTTTCAATATGCCTTTTTCGAATATGAAAAAAATTAAAATGTCGGCCTATTCATTCCAGTGCTCTCTCAAAATTAGCCGAAAGTGTGTCGTACGTTCGCTGTCATTCTGCCCTCCGTTACTTTTGTCAGTGAATAAGTGAGACTGGAGTGCGTTTTTACTGAATACTTAAAACTTATAACCGATGTCGACAATCTTTCACAGGCTTGAGAGCAATTTTCTGGACTAAAGTGCCTTAATTAATACTTTGAAATGATGAAGATTTCAAATAAGATCATTGTTCAAATAAGAGTGTTTCAAATGATCTAAAATTTCTATTTGAATAAGCTGATGATGCCCCCCGCCACCTATGAGGCGAATTGTATACTCTGTAAGATCTTAGTGTCTGATTCTTTGCTGGGAAAGGCTTCCTTTCGATAGACAGTGAAAGATTTCAAGTTTTGTTTGTAATCTGTGGACACTGTGCTGTGCCGTAATGACAATTTCCAGCACTATTGTCGCCAAAGCCTAAGTGCATAACTACCTCCACGACTTCGGGTTTTGATTTCTGTTTTGAGCAGCAGCTGAAAATAAATTTTTTTGGACTCAGATATCTTTCCTGTCATGCATTTACTATTTCTATGAACAGCATTTTCGTGCCTCGGTGTCAGTTCCTTTGTCGTTTCCAGCCCCGAGTTTAAAAGATGCGCAGACGGTTGGCTCTTAGCGACACTGCGCTGAGTACGTTTTTCAGTTGATGAGCTGCCATGCTTCATACCAATCGTCATGAAATGTTTGAGATTCGAAAAAATTTCTTTAAAGATCGAAAAAAGAAGACAACACGTGGTATTGCGATACTTGTGAGAAGCACGTGAGTGAAGAGAAAATCATCCACTTCCGCGACAAGAACCATAAGGTGAGACGTACTTGATCATAATAGCCGGTGATGGTTGAGCGCCAGTTAGGTCTTCGCATGAATCTGCTAATTGTTTGACCCAAAATCGTCTAGTTGTTGTCTGGGCCGATAAACATAACTTATGAGACCAATCTTTTGTACAGTATGCTATTTTTGGTACAGTATGCTATAGTTTGTACAGTATGCTATTTTTTGCAGTTTGAGGTACGCGTTTCGGTGACGTCATCGAAACAAAGATCTTATTCTTAGGTTTGTAAGACAGGCAAATCCAGTCCGCAGGCCATGTGTGACCATGGGCCAATGACGGCCCTCGGATGATGTGTGTATGGCCCGCACTTCTTGTCTCGGAATGTGCTATTTTTGACCAGTAGGCTCAGACTGAAAACTTAAAACATGACAACTCAGCATGCAGCTTCTTTTTCCAAACTCATATTGGCAGCACGTAGTACAAGATGCAGTCGTACCAGGTTTTGTTGTAGTTTGATTCGACCTGGAAACACGCCCTAAACTCATCAACGATATTTTTTTTGGACACATTCCGCGTCCTTGTTGGGACGGGTTCACCAGCTACGTCTTTGCATCGTTTTTATTAGATCCGAATCAAACGCGCCGCATCACTGAAGATTTACCATTTGTAATACGATCGATTTGCAGAATAACAAGAAGTGGAACCGTCCTCACTGTCAGGTGTGCGACGTCTACTTCAACAGGCCTCGGCAGTTCGTCCAGCATTCGAAAACGGAGGCGCATAAAGAAAAGTTAAAAGAAAAGAGACTGACTGATGAAGGGAGCAGGTGTGTTGTTACTTATGTCCGTTCGCTTCTCTTTGGTGGAAATAACTTGCACTCTCCTTTAAACCTTCACGAACGTAAAAAAACGATAAAGCCTAAAAATTCTAACAAAAACCCTATAAGCCGGGATCTGATTCGTTTTTTTGTTGTTGTAAAGTGCTCTTTTCTGGGAAGAGAGAGAAATGGTTTGAAGTTACAATGGTTGCGTGATCATGCAGATCGCAAGTTTGTGATTTGTGTGCTTTTCGGTCAATTGCAGTGTTGTGTTGTCACAAGCAGGGCTTTGCCAATATCACTTTTATACTGATGTCTGTTGCGTTAATGCGATCTTTTGAATTGGCAGTACTGATGTTGCGAAACATCAATAAGCTGAGATCCCTTGACCTTTTGGCCAATCAACTCGCCTGTTGGCCGAACTTTCCTAGCTTTGTGTTTTTGTTGGGATATTGACGCCATGTCCCTCTACCTTGTTGGCAGTGGTCGGATAACCAATGCTGACAATACTTTACATAAGCATAGTTAAAGGCCACAACGATGGCGGCAAGTAAATCAGTCCCAGTTTATTGATAGATACGCTTGCAAGTTTTAATCGTCGCAGAAGAATGAAAGCAGGCAGATTCCTCAAAAGCTTGCCGCAAGGCTAAAGTTTGTTTGTTGTTTACATAAGCAATAATAACATTGTCCAATGAAATTTGTGCTAGGCTTTTATACTCAAAGAAGGCTTTGAATAACATGCGTTTTAAGGTAAAAAAAGCAGCACGTGTCTTTCATCTGATGCTCCAACCGACTGAAAAGGCGGTCCAGTCACGACGTGGCTGCTGTAGCTTTTCAAGCCTTGTATAACTTCCTGTCAGTACCTCGCTTACATTGTGTCGCCAGCGCAAGATTAAGCTGGGTGCAAGCGAACTTGTTCTTCGCTTCTTACTTTCTCGCGCTCAAAAAACACTGGCGATCGGTAAGGGGAACAATATTATCGCTTTTGTCGCGTTGGTTGCCCCGTTTTTTTCTCCAAATTTCGCAACTTCAATTGCATTTGCTTAACAGCTAGTGCATAAGTTTCTACCAAGACCGACTGGTCGGCCTCACAAGCTTGTGTAGAGGCAACAGACCATAGCTTCCGGGCAGCACGTTGCGACTGGCTTGCAAGCGTGACTTTGTGCCAAATACAACAGATCAGTGGTGGCTAACTGGGGGGCACTCCTCCCCAGGGTGGCGTCAATAAATTTGCAGGGGGCGCGAGCCCTTACGCGTTCTACAACATGGAAAGCTTTTGAACGGGAACGTGTTCCGGCCAATTTACTTAATCAAAATCAGGGGGGTTGGAACAAAGGACAATTGCTTAAGGGAGGCGTGGTAGAGGAAAGGTTAAGAACCACTTGAGTAGATCATCAGCTATACCTTAGTTGGCTATCTGCGAAACGCCCATGCTCTTCACAAGTCCCGTCCATAAATAGATAGTCCAGCCCAAAAATCGAGCAGGCTGCGACTTGGCAGCTGAGTCTGTGCTCTGCTGCGTAGGATTGGAGCTGTGTTGCGTCCATGTTTTTGTGATTTGCTGAAAATTCCCAATCATGTTTTTTGCTGTTACGCAGCTTACCGCGGGAAGAGACTCCAAAGGCTGAAGAACTATCTGCGGATCCGGGTAAGTTAACGTGATGCAGTGTTCATCGTGTTGCAAGTCTGTATTTGATCAATCACTCGACCGGGAACAGCATCACAAGGGTGCTTAACACTCAATGGTTTTGTGAGGTGATTGGTTTGCTTTTCTGCATGGTTGGTTAAAACGAGGAGTGGCCTCTGTCACAGAGTTAGGCGCTTTTTCGCGAAGAACCATTTTCGAGAGGGGTTACAAGAGGTACAGCTCAACAGGACTTTTCACAGGGTCTAAGATTCGTCCGTTATGTTCCTTTATTTCTGCGGCTGGTTGTTTCTTTTTTTGTAGAAGTCGTTATTTCTTTTCTGTCTTGAACTCATTGTTTCTTTTTTTATCTTGAGGTCAATGTCCTTCATTAATTTTACACTTTTCTTGTCGTTTATTTTGCTTTTCTCTGTAGCTGCGGAAGCTAAGAAGACAGAAAGTGCTGGGTCAACTGTAAGCGCGGCAAAAACCGACTTTGTAAATGATTCGAAAACCGAGAATGCGTCGTCGCGCGACCGATCCGCCAGAGGTAATAATCGGTACTTTTCCGCTCCTCTTTTTGATTTGTAGCAGCTTCCACAAGCCCGATATTTTCAAATATAACTGGATTTTTTCGGGTGATGATTTTTTGCATTTGTGCCGGCGTTGCGTTATTTTCTTCAGGTAAGCTTTGTACGGCAGTGATGCCATAAGCATAACAGGCCACAAATTATAAAACCAATGAATAATTGTGACGAATATTGGCAGGATATTCATAAATACACTCTTGCAATTGACAGAAGGGAAACGACAGTTAACCCTTCGTTTGCCGGCAGGTCTTGCGCATGTTTTTTGCACTTGCTCTGTACTCTGGGCAAAACTAGCGTCCGTTTGTGTATCGTGCACAGTATGCAGCTGTTCGCGTATCATTGAAATGTACCTGAAATTTATTGCTCCGTCATGCTTCCTACGCACATCTATTTGCACTAACCTCTTCGGATGGAACAAAAGTTTGTACCCTTGGTCAATTTTGAAACTACTTCCACCAAACCGTCACGTGAGGTCCCAAGACCGACCTGTGCCGACCTTCCATGCTGGAGGGTTGCATGTATTGTACAGTTCAACACGAAGTGAAGCAGAGCGTTCCCTGTGTTTTTCCAGTATGTCGTCACTGACTATAAGAACCTGGAACACAGTGATAGGATGCCAGTGAAATGAAATGGCAAAATTTAAATTGTGTTTTTAACAAAAGGTTTGTGTTTACTTTACACAGCATTTATAGCCTGTAGGGTGCATCGCCATTCAGACGCCTCTAAATTTCTTAAACATCCTCCGAAGTTGAGGATAGCACATGTGCTTTGTTTCACTTTTGCAACGGTTGGATTTTTTTACAAATTACTGGCTCCTGAATTTTTTTTCTGTTTCTCTTTTAAAAAAATTATCAAGTGTACACACACATACACACTGCCATCTTAAAAAAGCTATTCGTGTGCATGGTCCAGTGGCAATGCCTTATGATTGATAGCTGCAGTGATTATTCTTAGTAGTCAACATTGTCATTTACCGGTAAGCTTTCACTGTTTGCTACAGAACCGAAATATTGCTGTGTAGTTTTATGGTCGAGGATGATGTTGTTCCATCTCTTCCTTTTTCCAAGCGGTTGTTTGGAAAAGATGCGACAGCAAAACTTTTTCGTGTTTGTTAAACATGTTTTCCGCCATTAAAGCCGGATGCAGTGTCTTTCCTCCGAATTGCAGACTTTCCTCACATCATCCCAGTCTCGGGGTTCTACTGCGAAGCCTGCTGCGACTTCTTCTTCGACGAGCCGTCTACACTGGAACACTGCGCTTCGAACGAACACACCCAGAAGGTGCGCAGATTGTCATCGCGTGGCTTCTGCGGCGATAGCTCAGTGGTAGAGTGTCCGCCTCTCAACTGGAAGGTTGGGTGTTCGATCCAGGCCCACTGAGTGAACCGCCATAGGGCAAGAGCGTTCACATCAACCGCAAAAAGCAAGTTTCAAGTTTCGGTCTGCTGGTACTTCCACCACCAAAATCAAATTTTTAAAATAGCAGCTTGTTTGAAATCGTGCAATGCCAGAACGGCATCGCCGCGTTTATTGTCTTTTTGCCCAAAAGTCAACCAAAGCTCGCTATGACCTACTTGGTGTGTTTGCAAAAGCTACGAAAAGTTGCTGCACGAAAAGACGGAAATGACCTGCAGTCATTTACAGAAAAATCAAAAACTTGCACGTACGAAAACATGAGACAGATCTTTTGTCAAGCCTCCTCACCTCTTACACCACAGATCCTGTGGGCTGGGTTCGAATCCCGGTCGAGTCACACGTAAGCCTTGAAAAACGGTACTTGCCGGCTGTTCAGCTTCGTGCTCGGGTTCGATGTGTGAGTGCAAAGGAAAGGTGCTGCCATTGGCTCGCCACCAGTGCAGCATTCACTGTAAAAGCAGCCGCGTGACCCACGGCGTAGACAGAGAAAGCAGCGATGGATGACCACATGTGACACTCTGGAGCAGTGGTGCTTAACCTTGTTGGAGTTACTGAACGCCACAAGTTCATCGGTGCATTCGTCGAACCGTTCGCAACTGGAGAAATAAAATATGTCTTTGAAAAATAGACATACATTTTAGCGCATTAAACGAGAACGACGTAGCACGAAACCACAATGTCAAAGTTTAGTTGGTGACTGCGAAGTTCCGCAATGCTCGCTTTGTACTACCTTCGGAGCAGTAGTTCTTAACCTGGATTCGATCGGACCCCAAGCGGGGTTCGGTTAATCAACCTCAGGGACCCGACGGTGGCATGAGGTTCAAACTTAAATTTTAAGTCAACGCCAGGAGGAAATCGCTTATGGCCAGGTTTTGAAACAGTCGCTGTATGGTTAACGTTCTCGGTTGTCACATTCATTCCGGCCACATAGCTGCCCTGAGAAGCTACGTATATGTTTATGGTGATATTCTACGACCCGTTTTCATTTCAACCCGGCGTTTTCAGCAAAGTAGGCGATTGATTTTTCAATGGTCGAAGATCTCTGACTCAAGGGTGTAGGAGACGGGGTGCAAGCGCAACCCCCAAAAGTTTTAATATGTCGAAAATCCCTGAAAATCCGGGCAAAATCGCGCCCAACGTTTGTAGAAAAACAAATGAAGACCTTTGTTTGGAGCTCACACACAAAAAAGGTCTTCATGATCTTTGTGGGAGAAAATTTGTGGGCAAAAGTTGCAGAAAAATGTTTCGGGCAAGTTTGAGGAAATTCGGGCAAAAATCCTTCGCACCCCCAAAAATTTGCTTGCTCCTGCGCCTATGCTCTGACTGCAAACATGTTTTAAATTGCTTTTCTTAAAAGTAATCACTTGTTATTCAACATTCTTTATGTAACAAACTTCGCCACACCAAGAATTTATAAATGCAGCATCAATAGTTCTGCTAAGACGCGGCGCACATGGTAAAGTGAGGGCGGGCGCAGTTTCCGCGAAGTGTTTTCCCCGAACACCGTTAGAAGCGACGTCGATTTCGTTTCGATGAACACCAGGTTTGTTGCCGGAGCTGAGCGCGCACTTTTTCGACTTACCCAGGTTGCTGAGAACTGCAAGAGCGCCCGCAGGCAAGTTAACAACGACGCAGCGCGGAAAGAGGAAGTCCCTGCCGGATCGGCGGATGACGTCACTTCTGCCGCGCACAAAACCAAGCAAACAGCGAAAGGGAAACGAAGAAAAAAGGTGGGAGGCGTTTTGTTGACTGGATAAAAAGCAACAGACAAAAAGCAAAATTTCCGCAGTGCTCTGCTGACGAGTTTTTCAAATTTTGAAACAGTTGGGCGATTTCTATCTTGCGCTAGTTCGTATTCATCCGCGTGGATGTGTTCCTTCTCTTGACCTTGCAACGGCAACCAGCCCGTTCTCAGGTAGTTCAGGAACAAAATTCACCGAAAGGATTGACGCAGCAGAAAAGTTCCTTCCTGCTCTTGCGGAATAAGGAGTAGTTAATCGTTGTCTGTCGAAGCTCTTCTCAGTTTAAACGATTGTTTTTGGTGTCACTGAATTCTTAAAAAGTGATGCGCTTTTTTTTATTGAAGATTTCTGTAGATAACCTGATATTTCGAACGGCAGGGGTGAGTGGTCTGTGCACGGCTTGAGACTAATTATTGGGGGTATTCAACAGTGTTGGGAACTAAAGTCCAAATTCGGATTCAGGTCACCATTCTCTAAAAACTTGGACTTGCTCTATCCAGATTGACTTTGACCTGATACTTGCTGACTTCGTGCTGTTTTATTTCTTGCATTTTTTTATTATCAAAGTTTGTTGAAACGGAGTATTCACATTTACGAAAATTTTACTTAAGGGCAATGAGGCGTTAACACTTTAAGCACCAATGCCTTAGATGGTTTCGAAACAACAGCGGCACAGTGTTTATCTCCAGAACCAAAACGGACCGGCTCTTGACGCGAAGCAACTGAAAACGGAACCCCCAAGCAAGCCTACCCCCTCGCCAGCGTTCATCACGGTTGATCTTACCGAGGACGACTCGGGTCCGGAAATTACCGAAGAGGCCGCATCGGAACCTTCGCCCGTCAGGAAGTCGCGTAGATTAACAAGGCAGTGCGGTCAGTCGCCGTCCGACTCCGTCACATCCGGTCTCGGAACAGGAAAATGGAAACTAGTGATTCCGAAGAAGAAGCAATTTAAATGATGCCCTCACGTGACACGTGGTGTCCAATCATACGCGCTGATTGCTGAAGATGCTGCCTCAAGATGGATGACAGGCTGCGCGTGTCGGCCGCTTGCCTGGAACTAAGTTTCATCGTGTGCTGCCATTGGTTTTGTTTTTATTCGATTTAGTTCCCTTTTTTGTTGTTTTTATTTTCACGTCTAGTCACGTGACCATGACTGCGGCAAATTCCTCTGCGTTTGGTGATAACGCAGACCAGGTTCAACTCCTTGTAGTAATCTTGCGCATACCTCGCGGCCAGGGGTTCCCAACCTTTCTCTGACTATGTACCCCTTCAGCATTTAAACAGACGAATCTGTACCCCTAAAATCTCTATGACAAAAAGGTTGAGTAAAATAACAAAAATCCACTGAGTTTTTAATAGAACTTTTAGATTTTTAGAACCATGAAGGAAGACTCCTTTTTCATGTCCCAAAGTTAATTTGTTGCGATGTACAATAAATGTACCCCTTCAGATAGGCAAATAAACCCCTAGGGATACATGTACCCCAGGTTGGGAACCTCTGTTTTAGGCGAAGGCTCTGCCTCTGGGGTTTTTGTGCCAACAGGGAGGACCGCCCTTTTACAAGAGGCCAACTCTTACGTTTTCGAACAACGTTTTGGAGCTTTCGGTGCTTCGTTCAAACCAACACAGCAACTGCTGGTGGCGGTGGGCTGAGGCCATTTCAGAGGTGCCTGCTGACTGGCCGCTTTTGTGTACTTCGTCGGTTCACCATGGCCGGATCGGGCCATCCACGTTTGGTAGGAAAGCTCAACCGAACGTGTGCCTTCCACCGTTAGGCAAAGAAAGTCGAGTTCGATAAAAAGTGGTCAGTCGTAATTTACAGTGTTATGATTGCTCACCCTGTGTATGGGGGTATACTGGGGCCGGATACGAGCGAGCGACGCACGCCTTACGTCCTGTTTTTTTTCAAACACCTTGTTGTGACCTGACAGCGTTCGAACGTGATTTTATTTTCGTTCCATGATGGTTTTGCATGTTACGGCGCCAGCGGGGAGAAAAGTTGCGTCTGATGAAGCTGACCTGACACTTCAGCACATAATTCCACAAATTTAACAAAGGTTTTGAATTATTTTCGGCAAACACCTTTTGTACACTCTCGCTGGTCTTCGATGCTTCTATGCAATAATACATGTCAGCATTTTGTGAACGAGCCATATGGATCTGCGGGTACCTTATCTCCCGTGCACCGGATCACCAGAAAAGCAAGAAAAATGGTCGCCGAATCGAAGATGGAAAGATTCGAAATCGACCAGTTGCCTTTTTTCGGGACCCGGAAGAAGATTTCGCACTTTAATAATCTTTCAAGAAAACATTGTGAAATATAACACAGAAGAAAAAATATGGCCCAAATTTGCGCGGGATTTTTTGGTTTACCGTGTTTTTCACCGCAAAGTAATTGCAAAACAGTAATAAGAGAACCGATTCCAGAATATCTGTGCAAAAACTGTACCAGACCTATCAAGTTTGCGAATGGTAGCTTGAGTCGCAGTGGCTGAAAATGCGTCTATAGAACCCCATTGGCTGCTGGCATGATTCGCAACGGCTTAATGCACCTTTTAAAATTGTTGTTCTTATTGTTCTACGGAGCACCCAAGATTTTCTTCGTTACCCCGTTCTGGGATACTTTCATGCATCAGTGACCGAGCTCTTCGCCAAAAGTTTCGGAGCGTCTGATTCGCTACTGTGATTTTTGAAGAAAATATTCAAAATAATTAAATCAGACTCGTTCAACGCCGAACCAAATATTTGACGAAACACATGGCCTACGTTTTTATGAGAATCACATCTGTTTTTTCTGATCTGTGTTAAAAAAAAACAAACACACTGCTATAGTATGTGTGGCGGAATAAAGACTTTAAAGCACAACGTGAGGACCACATTGCAAGTCGCTTACCACGGCTGTAAAAATCTCACACACGAGCAAAACACGTCACGTAAATGCACCCAAATGGTTGTAACTGTTACGTTCACGATTCGCGTGTTTCTTATTTTTCAGACTGTGAGAATCGAACACAACTAAACTGTCGCGTGAGGTTTAAAAACCAGAACCGTCGCCAGAAAGTCTTGAATAGGGGTTTAAATTTGCGCAAGGAGACTTGATATTCTGAAAATTTGGTAAAATCTTTACTGATTTATAATGTTTCACATTTAAATTTGGAAGGGCTGAGCTCACCAATGCCCACCGTGGCGACTGGACTGGTTTAAATTTCGCTTATGCTGTCATTATTAAAATACGTATGGAGAAATAAAAAGCTACAATTATCGAATCAAGTGAGGCTGAGCATAAAACAGTAAACAGTGAAAAAGGTTTTGTCCTGCCTTCTTAACAAAATTATCTAAGATAAGTTTGTCGCTTTTAATGTACCGAATGCTTAGTGTGGACAACCTCTCCTAGAACATTGCGACTCTTTACTTCATTTTTTCTTTTGAATCTTTAAAGGACCTTTCGCCTGAACAGTTAGTGACCATCAAGCTAAGAAATACGGCTTCGCGTGATTGCATAAACTACGAACCACTAATCTAAGGCATCAGATCCAAACGTGCTTTTGTCTTTTTTATGTTTCCCTGTCTCGTTGGGGAAAAGTTCTGCGGTTGCCAGTTGGCAAAGTGGCTTTTGCTTGCTGTTCAAGCTCATCAAGATCTTGTCAGATTTGCTTAGCATGGGCGCAGTACAAACTTGTGCAAGCACTCAATAGCAATCTGATTTCTGAATGACTTTACTGAAGAAAATTCAAATGGAAAAAAATCATATCTAAAAATACCAATCGAGCTTGACGCGACACAAACGCTGACAAAACTGTGTTTTTCAGTCACCTAAGAAACAACTGCTTTTATTGTAGGATATTGCTGCTAGCCCTACACATAGCTCTTATCTGCAGTACAATCTTGCTTTAATCAGGTGCAGTGACGTAACTATAGTTTTGAGCCAGGGGGACACTTAGCTGAAGAGAGCCCACTGGCTACCACTCAAAAAATATTTTGAGAAACAATAGCAAATCCGGTATTGAACGGCTATACAAAAACCCTAAATCACCGAAAAACGCAAAAAAAATTACTGAAACCAAAAGAATAGTAAATACTAGGTAGGTAGGGGCCCGGTATTTACATTGTGCTTCGCAGGGGCGCGGGGCGGTTCGCACCCCTGCCACCCGTCAGTTATGCCACTGATCAGGTGCTTCTCAAACATGAACAGCCACAAGTAACAATCGGTACAATTCAGCAAACGCAGGACGCAGCCAGCGTGCTTTGAGCATATCGACACAATAGTTGGCATGCGGCTTGACCAACCGTCATATTGAGATTCATGGTAACTCGTTGGAAGACTCTGGCGTTATCACCACGAAAGGAATAAAACTAAATTTCGTGAATAATAATTAAGTGGGGCATATATTTTTGACGAAGTTTAATCGAAATGATCATATACCGGCCATTTACTATGCGTACCAGTTTGTTGGAGGCCCCCTTGGATCTTGAGGCCCTAGGCTTAAGTCTATACTTTCTATAGGTAAATCCGGCACTGGATATGTGCAGCAACCGGGGGACCAAACATGAAATGGGGGGCTAGATTTTAAATGTTGGTCAGGGCACCATTGGACCCCGCTGGCGACGGGCCTGTTTTTATTGTACGAATACGGGTTTGTTACTTTGATGTGCAATCTGAGTTTATTTGAAATCACTGAATGGGAGCCCTGCATGTGACTGTTGAACACAGACATCTTAGCAGGCAATGCAGCGAGACAGCAACACTGCTGATAGCGGTAGGCCACATATGGTTATATACTGTGTAAAAAGAAGCATGAGTAAATCTGTAGCAGTGCTTCCACAAGTTAGAAAAATCCATTGTTAGTGTGAGACTGCGATCAACGTGGCCGGGTGAATAGCTTAACGATAAAGACGTGTTCCCACAAGCAGATACGAGCGGACTTTCATATTTTGCGATCCAGTCCTAATTTTTTAAAACTCAGACCAAGTCCAATCACAGTCCAAAAATTTTTTCAACTGTGAAGTCCAAGTCTAAAAAATTTGAAAAATGTGGCCTTTTCACAACAAAAATGCCGCATTTCTTTTCCATGAAACTCAGTGCACATCCGGTCCGGATACTGAATTTTCAAGAGATTTACAGTTCGGATCCAATCCTATATCAACAAAATTTGCTATAGTGCGCATCCACTCCAATCCAAGTCCAGTCCAATGCTCATCTTTGCCCACAAGTTTGCATGGATGTATTATAGCAATAAGCTACGTATTTTTATGCTACGTGAAAAGAAGCCTGGATAACAGTCGTTTGATTAAGGTTTAGTTCTGACTTCTTGATGAGCACTAAGTGCAAAGTTATATTTGCTGCCGCGAGTTTTCGTAATTCAGCTGCTCAGTTTTTTTAAACCTGCGTGGTGTTCTAACTTCAGTAAGATGTCCGATAGTCTTGTCCACATATATTTTTACTTCTCATTGCTTGAAACAGTTTTGTGAGAGTGTCTTTTCACCACTCATATTGTTATGGACCTTAAATATTCTTAAATTATGACTTAGTTGTAGAAAGTGCTTGAAAAAATGGATATTAGGTAGTTGATGAAAAGAAAAGCATTTCTGATAGCCGAAGTGCAGAAAACATTTCAGGCAAACGATTGAGAATTGAGGTTCAACCAGCACAGACTGATGTGGTAGAAAGAGTAAAGCGCTTCGTGAACGTCCATGCGCATGGCATCGTCAGCAACCTGTAAAGGATAAGCAAAATTTGGACGTTGCCCCACCCTGAAAAAATTTCTGCGGACGTCCATGGGATGCACTGATTTTCATCTAATTCTTGGGTCAAAAAGCGCGGTGCTGTTTGGTTCAATTCTTTGAAGCCACTCAAAAACGATAAATGCCAAAGGTTATCAGTTTCCCTGACCTACATACCAAAGGCAGTAATCAAAAACCTCTGTAATTTTGACGCGTGGTGAACAGCCTAAAAATATGAAAAACCAGTAAAGGAGTGTTTTGATATTCAAGCGCGAGGCCCCGGGTATTTGCCCGGTTTTCCCAATGGTTAATCCGGCCCTGGATGTGTGGTATGTCGCAATTTGCCTCAGTTGAAGGTTTTTTGTGACCGCGAACTTACCAGCCCCGGTTTGTGTCAGACATCGGATTGCTTGCAAACTCTGTTGTGCTTAACGTGTTGTAAAGCAGTCGTTCAGTCGTAGATATCGGTGTTTATCAACAGCTGAAGAAACGATGAAAGTGTCAATGGCCGTTTGATGACAATTGAAATGATTTCTTCACTTGTGCCTCGATAGCGCAGTAGGCAGCGCGTGAGTCTCATAATCTCGAGGTCGTGGGTTCGATCCTCACTCGAGGCAAAAATGTCGGCATACTTTTTAAAACATACAAAAACCGTATGAATCGTGCTGGTCTTCAACATGCAGTAAATTATGGTTTTGCATGCGCAAAAACCGTGAATACAGTATAGTTAAGCCACTCTGATGCATTTGCGTTTTGACAAATTGGTCTTCGAGACAGTGGCGTAGCGTTGCCGATTTGACTACGCATGCAATTTTTGGTTTGCGTCTCGATTACGTCATCGTGCTCAGTTAACAGCGGCACGATTGATTTGCAAAAGCTTCCAAGTAATTGGGATTCAAACACGATGCTTTATCTTTCAGAATTTCAGCTATTGCACACAGGGCCGGATTTAGCTGATGCGAGGCCCTAGGCTAATCCACTTGCGAGGCCCCCTCTCTCACTGTTACGAGGAAAAATGGAAAAGCGCTATTCAGTTTAAGCTTAGCCGAAAATGACGATGTGCACGCTCTATAAGTACGGTCAATAAAAAATTATAAATCATTACTAGAGTGCCCCACGATCACCGCGCTTGTTGCTGCCTTCGACGCAAAAGCGTTCAATTGCACGGAATTGTTGAAATCGTACTTGGCTGACGGGAACAGGATTATCAATTTTTGCAGGCAAACCAACCGGAAATATATTGGTTAAATATTTGACACAACACTTGACCTATGGTTTTATAAGTTTCACATCTGATTTTTCTTATCTGTGCTCAAAAAACAAACACCTTGCACATGTGTGGCGGCATAAAGACGTTAAAGCACAACGTATGGACCACGTTGCGACTCGCTTAACACGGATGTAAAAATCTCACATAGAGACATACACGAGCAAAACACGTCAAGTAAAACGCAGTACTCACCCAAATGGTTGCAACTGTTAGGTTCACGATTCGCGTGTTTGTTACTTTTTCAAACTGCTAAGAATCGAACGCAAGTCGCAACGAAACGGTCGCGCGAAAGCATGTGAGATTTAAATCAGAAGCGTCGCCAGAAAGTCGTCACTATAGGGGACTTTACATTTGCGCATGGGGACTTGAAAGTCTGAAAATTTGATAAAATCTCCACTGATTAAAGTGTTTCATATTTCAATTTGGAGGGAATGCTCCCCGTGGCGACGGGAGCGTCTTAAACTTCCCTTATGCTATCATTACTGAAAAACGTACAAAATGCTACAATCACCGAATCAAGTAAGACTGAACAGAGCACAGTAAACACTTAAAAAAGATTTTTGTCCTGGCCTTCTTCACAACAAAATCATCTAGGAATTCATTAAAATTTGTTTGCCTAAGTTTGGCACTTTTAATGTGCTCATTGCCTAGTGTGGGCAACCTCTCTTGGAACATTGCGATCCCTTAATTCAGTTTTATTTCTTTTGAATCTTGAAAAAAACTTCCTCCTGAGCAGTTGCTGTAGTAACCATCAAGCTAAGAAATAAGGGTCCTCAGGGTTGGATACACTAAGAAACACTACTCTAAGACATGAGACCCAAACGCGCTTTTGTCATTTACTCGGTGTTACCCTCTTCTTTGTCTCCTTGGGGTAAGAGTTCTGTGGTTGCCAGTTGGCAAAGTGACTTTTGCTTGCTATTCAAGCTCATTAAGATCTTCTCTCATTTGCTTAGCATGGGAGAAGTACAAGCTTGCGCAAGTACTCAATAGCAATCTGATTTCTGAATGACTTTGTGAACGAATATTTAAATGGAAAAAATCGCATCTAAAATATCAAACGAGCTTTACGTAATAGAAATGCTAACAAAACTGCAATATTGTTCATAAGAAGCAACTATGTTTTTATTGTAGGTTAATGCTGCTTGCCCTTCACATAGCTCTTATCTGCAGTGCAACTTTTAAGCTTTGATCAGGTGCATTTCAAACACGAACAGTCACAAGTTCTTTCGCCTGATTCACACGTTAACAATCCCTACCATTCAGCAAATACAGGATGCAGCCAACGAGCATTGAGTATATCAACACAGTAGTCGGCATGCGGTTTGACCAACGGTCATATTGAAATTCATGGAAATTCGTTGGAAGACCCTGGCGTTATCAACACGGAATCTGAATAGGTGAAAAAACTAGATTTCACGAATAATTAAGGCATAAAATTTTGACGAACAATTGTCGAACTGATCATATACCGGCAATTGACTCTGCACGTGCCACAGTTGGCTGGAGCCCCCCTTGGATCTTGTTAAGCCTATATAGCCTATGGGTAAATCCGTCCCTGATTGCACACTTGCCGCTCTGGCTTTCTGATCGCAACACATGCACAGTGTGTTTTTGTTTTGACATGGCAATGCCATGAAGTTCACTTGAACTTAAAAAAGATCCTTATCATGTCATTCACGGTGACAATCACACTTTCAAGCAGAGGATTAATAACCATGTTTTTAACTTCAGTTCTAGAGGTTTGGTGAATCACTCACCAGGTCTTAAGTATATTGTGACTAAATCTATGTGCATCATGGCACTGACACCACTAGGCTGAAACAGCCAAAATCTAAGTAACCATATTTCTAGAACAGAAAGTTACCAAGAAGTAATGACCACAGCACTAGTCAAGCTAGCTAAACGGAATAAATAGAAATGAATATTTTCTATATAAAAAGACAACTTGTTCACACAGCAACATTAACCATGAGGAAATGAAAACATGAGAAGTATACAGAACACACAGAAACTTCACAAGCAAATCAGATTTATGTACATATGACAGGCTAGCAACACAAATAACAGTACTTATGAACTTACATTTACACACCTTGAATGGTTGAAATCTCATAACACCAAACATGTTGGGCCAAAGGTGGAAAGAATTATTAACTAATGCAATGCATTACACTTGTCTCAGCAATTAGGCTACTGGATTCACTGTAGCACTTACTTCAGGACTAAACTGCACAAAACTTTGGAAGCAGAGGATTAAAAAATACATAATTTTATACCTACCTATGGCACACATCTGTGGTAATATCAACAGTCCATTCTCGAAACTTGCACATAACAATAAAAAAGGCATACTTTGGCTAGCAAGTTTTTTAGACAAAGTGCCTAAAATAGGCACTTAGGACCAGTGTTCCCTCTAAGATTTTTGTAAGTCGGTTGGTGTCCAAAAAGTGCCGTCAAGATCAAAAGAAACTTAGGTGCCCTTTGTAAATTTTCTTAAAATGCGTCCATTTTTACCGAAAAACTTTTATCAACCAGTTTTGGTGGATGACCAAAGAAAATAAAAAATGGTCTTCACTTTTTCCAACACGTACACACGCAAAATTTTTGATAAACGAACAAAAAAAAGTCATCATAAAGGCAATAAATGAAATCAGCTACATGCAAACTTCCTAGCCAAATATGAACCTTTTCTCTCAGACAGGGGTTGCCCTGCATACGCTCCTGAATAACTGTTCTTGTGTTTGTTGTGCACTGCTTACTGTCGCGCTAAACTAGTTGTTTTCAACCTTTTTTGTACCACAACCCATTACAGCAACCCACTCTAACCCAACAACTCCCATCTAAAACTCGAATAAAGCAAATGTAATACAGCTGTGTTGATGAAATATCTACTGTTGACCCCTCACAAAATGGTGTATGACCCCCAGATTGAAAATCGCTGCACTAAACCAACAATACAGTACAATTGAATCAGGGTGATGATACTGCGCAGTTTCTTTACTTAAAGCTTTGTCAAAACGTAACTCAGAAATCGAAACTGAAATTTTCACCCTGGCCGATGCAGTCTGAGCCGTTTCGGTGACCGGACTTTTCGATCTTGGTCGTTTTGGTCTCGAGACATTTTGGTCAGACGAACGTTTTAAATCTTACAGAAATCTTACGTGCTTTTTATTGCAAACGTGCTTGAATCAACGAAAAGTTTTATTTAAAAAAAATAAAAACAGGATGTAAGATCCAACAGTTAATCAGCATCAACACATGATTTTTATGTTAAGTTTAATGCAAACATACTTAAATCAAGTTGGTATAACACCAACAAGTGTTAAATTTCACCTGTCAAACTGTTTTGTCACTTCGCTGCAATATGCTGCAATATCAAAGGGAGTTTGTATAACACCAGCTAGTGTGACATTTCGCCTGCCTATATAATAATTTAAATAAACAAATGTTATCTTTTTTTATGTACAGAAATGTCGCGACCGATATGTCTCCAGACCGAAAAGTCAGTACCCCTCAGAAATATGGAGAAATTATTTAACCCAAATTTGGAAACCTGTCAGGTGCTGTACCTTTCCAGGTCAGAGTGGATCTGACAATAATGATGATGAAAGGGTCATTCCACCCATCCCTACCCAAATTCACCAACTGCACCGTGTTGAGTAGCAATAGACATCACGCGCCGCGATCACTCTACTGCTATTAGGGTGCGTTGTCCTTATATACTTTCCAGAGATCCTTATCTCTCATTTGTGGTACCCGGGATTGCATGTGATGGTACTTGTACCATTACAACCGTGGGCCCATGATCGGCTGCAATGCCCGGCACTGAGCCGATTAAAGACAGTTTTATTTCAAACAAAAAAGATTTGGCACAAATCACTATGGCCATCGCGGAATCGACACGGCACTAGACGTAAATCGACACGGCACTAGACGTACGATGAAATATAATGTTCTTCTGGGTCAAAATCTTCATTTGTGGCTGACATGCGTTTGAAGTCCAATGCGCGATGGTTCTTCGAAGAAACCCAGTGTTTATGCGAAAGCTGCATGTCGTTTATATCGTTTTCTTTGGCCGTTATTTTCATTATAACGCTCCATAAGCTTGTCAGATTTTCAACCGGCTGTTTTGTGCTGCTACAGTGCATCAATTTACCCAGTTTCCACGTTTAATCGGTTCCTAAACGAAAACAGAGTTTAATGTATTTCGTCGATTGTGGAAGTGCGAAGCGTCTAGCTGTCCTGCGTAAAATGTGCATACCTCTGTTTGGTTTTAATGATGTTCATCAAAGAGAAGTGCAGTTGCCTACACGTGTACTTAAAATATTTCTTTATATCTGCATCCAAAGTTGTAAAAAATTCTAAAAATTAATGAAAGTGTTTGTCAGGTTTAGACAGTGATCCTAACTACCAAAAAACCTTCGTTGTTTCCTTGCTTTAGGTGAAAATCTTCAGTTGGCTCATATTTTTAGTGCTCATGCGTGCTGTAGAATCTAAAGTGTTAGAAAAAAAACTTTTTCTTGCAAATAGCCTAATTTGATTCTAGGTTATATCAAAATTGTTATAAGGTTCGATGAAAAAAACTCGCCTCCACGCGCGATTTATCTTGATCGATAAACTTTGATAAATGTCGTAAAGTTCAACGTGTTTTTGAACATCGCGCAAACGCCATCTGCCATGTTCAGGAATTGCTTTTTTTTGGCCAAACCGCTGCAATTCAGCCACGTTGCTGTTCCTGTATAATCTTAATTAATGCAGCAGAGGTAATGGTCAAACATCAGATATGCAGTAACTTTTTATGTAGTAGCGTTGATCAAAGCTAAATAAAATCGATATTCAAACAGACCTTATCTAAAGACTTCTAAAATAGCTGGTTTGCTGTATGCATAACCTAGATCATTCAATACTACATAAAATTGTTAGAACTGCTAAAAAATCAATTTTGGATTCCCTGCGTATGGTAGACATAAACTCAGCTATTTTTGTAGGCCTATCATAAACTCTTGTGTGTAACTGTTCAAAGGGAACAACCTTGCAACATCATAGCATTGAAGATAAGAATGTGCCCGCCCATAGAACTGTTACTGGGTATATCATTTTAACAAAACATGTTGCATGTACTCTCGTATACCTTTTATGAGCCCAAATGTACAAAAGGCGGATGTCGCTGCAAGTGAAAAGTGTGCAAAGAGCGTACTGCAGAGTATTGCAGTCATTAATTTATAAAAATGCCCCCGAGCGTAATTTCATTAGCTTTTCGTTATGGGTGGAGATCACCGATGGGTGTCAAAATAATTGACAAACCATTTCAGTCAGAATAAAAAAAGGCCTGCACCAAAACACAATGCGCGAAGATCGGCATGATATGTTCAAAACATTTAAAAAAAACAGAACAATCAAGAAATTAGGTCCTTTCATAAAACGTCTGTAAGCAACGACAACAGTCAACAGACTTTGTCATTTTGTGATGAACAAAAATAACAAAATGTGTCAAAAACATGTCTTTTTCACCTGCAACAAGATTAAGTTCAAGTTTCGACTGTCAGGCTACAGTTTGTTTTTCTTGTGGTGTGGGGCACCAACGATTAGTGGACATGATCTTGTGTACATTCTCTCCAACAACCGTTGCCTACATCAAGCCATAACGCACTTGCAAATCATCCACGTTAGATGAGTTAAGTTATTATGTTTAGTCCACTGCCTGAAAGGTTTATTTGAAAAAGCAACAGCACCGCCACAGGCGGAAAACAATATCCAGATATAGAAAAGCACTCTGCACAACCGTTGTAAGCCCATATTCCCACTTAAAAATTCCAGGCATATTTATCTCAACTGCACACATTGGTTCTAAACGATGCGTCAAAGTCGATTGACAGAAATCTCTTCCAGCCTTTCGACTATTTACACTGACTTGATCAACAAAGTTTTGTTAGCCAAATTTCGCAAACAACCACTAACTTCGTTAGGAATTTACTGCATGTGCAAGTTAACTGTTTTTCGAAATAAGTGCGTCGTACCCATATCTCGCCAAGCTTAGATATTAATAATAATTATCAATTTTTTTATCATTACTTCTTCCCGGCTCTTGCAGGCTTGTTTACTTTCATATTTGATACATTACAAATGATCGTGAGATTTTACCGTCAAACTTTGTTGCTTCAGTCATTCACCAGCCACGTGATGAGATATGAGCTGAACCTGGAACTTGATAAAACAGTCGAGATAAGCCGGACAAAAAACAAGTTTTACTGTCTGTCGAAGGTGCATTACACTCAAAATACAAGTAGAAGTTAGGACAAAGTCCTGTATGAACGACTCAGATAATTTTGCAAAGCTTCGTCTGGAACCTTGCGGTCCATGACAATTAAACGTCATGGCCATTTGTGCTCGACAAGAGTAACCTCTTTGCAATTGGCCATTAATCCCGCAACCTATACATCGGACTGCGTCAGCACGTCTAGCGGTCGACACAACCTTCACCATGGAAACATCAATCTCACGTACTTAATGGGGCACCTGACTAGATAACCTCTGTGTTTTTTCGGTGCCCCAGCGTTTTTTCTGTTTTATCGAGTATATCTAGCGCAATTAATTCAGTACCGCCAAATAAATCTATCTATCTATCTAAAGCAACTTACCTTAGGTCAATATTCACAAATCTGTTCACTCTTTTAAAGTTCACATGTTACAAAACATGTCTGAGGTGCCGGTCCAAGACTTGTTTGAAAGTGCTTCGCATGAAGTCACACCCGCGCGTCAAAATTTGTGGGTGCACGCGCAATTTGTGGGTGCACGCGCAGTCCAAATGTGTTCAGATTCAAAGCATTCTTATAAAATGTGAAAGTCAAGAACTTCTCAGTGTGTCCCAACAACACAGAAAAATTTATGGGTGCGCAAAATTGTAAAACATAACGTGCCCAAAACATTTTTACAAAATGTTTAAGTCAAGAATGTTTGTTTGCGCGACACATAAATCGTGAAAATGCGCCCAGAATTTTTTCATCAATCTTACAAGCAGAAACCTTGCAAAATGCATCTGAACTACACAGCAAACAGCTTCGGTATTGGACACATAAATCGTAAATATGCGCCCAGAACTCATTCTGTGAACCTTGCAAGCGAAAACGTCCGGAATGCGTCTGAATTTCACGGCAAACAGCTTCGTTTTTGGACACATAAATCGTAAATATGCACCCAAAACTTTTTCTGTAAGCCTTGCAAGCGGAGAACTTCGAAAATGCGTTTGAATATCACGGCAAACAGCTTCGTTTTAGGACACATAAATCGTAAATATGCACCCAGAACTTATTCTGTGAACCTTGCAAGCGGAGAACTTCGAAAATGCTTCTGAACTTCACGGCAAACAGCTTCGTTTTTGGACACATAAATCGTGAAATTGCGTCCAGAACTTTTTCTGCAAAACTTGCAGGCCGAAAACTCTGAACATGCGTCTGAATTTCGCGGGAAACAGCTTCGTTTTTGGACACATAAATCGTGAAATTGCACCCAATACTTTTTCTGCAAACTTTGCAGGAAGAGAACTTCTAACATGCGTCTGAATTTCACGTAAAACAGCTTCGTTTTTGGACGCATAAATCGTGAAATTGCACCCAAAACTTTTTCTGTGAACCTTGCACACAGAGAACTTCTAATATGCGTCTTAATTTCACGGAAAACAGCTTCGTTTTTGGACGCATAAATCGTGAAATTGCACCCAAAACTTTTTCTGTGAACCTTGCACGCAGAGAACTTCCAAAATACGGCTGAACTTCACGGAAAACAGCTTCGTTTTTGATGCATAAATCGTGAAAATGCGTCCAGAACTTTTTCTGCAAAACTTGCAGGCGGAGAAGTTCCAAACTGCGTCTGAACTTCACGGAAAACAGCTACGTTCCCGGACGCATAAATCGTGAAAATGCGTCCAGAACTTTTTTTATAAACCTCACAGGGCGAAAAATTCCGAATGGCGTCTGAAGTGAACAGCAAACAGCTTCATTTTTGGAAGCAAAAATCGATAATATGCCCCCAGAATTTTTCACAAAGCTTGCACGGAGAAAACTTACAAAATGCGTCTGAACTTCACAGCAAATTTCTTCGTTTTTGGACGCAAAAATCAAGAAAATGCGCGCAGAAACTTTTTATAAACTTGCAAGCGGAGAATTTCCCAACTGCATCTGAACTTTTTTTACGGCTCACTGTTTTATATCCATGCTGTGACCTGGGAACGGCTTAAATCGTGAAAATGCGTCCCGCACATCTTTCAAAACATAACAAAATTTTGTGTTGTGAAATTTTCTCCAGTGAAGGAAATTGCGTCCAAATTTGCAAGTGCCGGTTTTCAAAATTTTTGTCGGCTGGTGTCCAAAAAAAGTGCCGAAAGTGCCGCTTTTTTTCGGCTTAGAGGGAACACTGCTTAGGACGTACAGTAAGTCTATGGTCAAAGTACTTTTTTCAAAGTCTAATATTGTACTTTTTGGTTGTCCATAAACACATTAATGCTGGTTTGACCAAATGTGTTGTGAGCCGCAGAAGCTGTCAAGTGTGAATCAGTCGCATCATGGCATCCAGCATCTGCAGCCTACTATTCCAGTTATTCACATCGACCCGCATTGTGCTGATCTCCAGACAGAACTATCTTTGTTAGAAAAAAGCAGACAAGGCCAGCAATAAAACTAATCTGTTGAACTGCTTCCACAAAATCAGTTGAATTTCCTTAGAAAACCATTGTGTGCCTTTACAGTAGCCTACCAGCTTCAAGTTCAAGTCCGGTGTTGGCCTAGTTTAAGTATCTGCGCCTCGTAGGCTACCTCTTCCGTCTACAAAACACTTGGGCTAAACCTTGCCTAATTGCAACGCCATCCAAACATCTACTTCCCCATCGTAGCTCCCATTTTTGTTCCAATATGATATAATTGCAAGTTGAAATGCAAATTTTCCAAATTGCCCCTTCCCTGCAGACAGCAAATCCAACACAGAGCTACAGCAGGTCATGTGAATAGATTGAGATCTCCAGGTCGGTTGCGTCACACGAAGCAAAAGCAAAACTAAAATAGGCATGCCTTGTTTCCAACAGCAATATTGAAGTGTTTATGCAAAGTAAAATTTACCGGTACCTAAAAACAAAAAAATTCTCTAATAAACAAACACTTTTAAATAGTATAAATTTTGCACCACAAAATATTGGCAAAAAAGGTTGTTCAGCTTCATAACCTTTGCGCATTTTCAACAAAAACGTAATTAGTTTTGAAAATTTTTTTCGGAAACACACATGCAATCGCAGACTTTGCATGCGTGTTTCCCGTTCCGCACGCGTGTTTACCCAATTTTTTTTACGGAATTCAATAGAAAAACCAAATACGTTTGATGCGCTCTTTCACGGGAAATAACTCAAATTGTAAAAAACTTTTGACAACGAAGATTTGCAAGGAGTTTTTGTTTTTTATTTTTCTATATGTCTATGATTCAAAACTTCATTTAAAGCTCTGAAGTGAGCTTTATTCACTGAAAGCAAGGTATGCACTGCATGCATTGCATTCACTGACGTTACGCCCCTGCTTCGAAACAAAAACTCTACCGCAGTTGATCAATGTTTGATGCTGCTATGCTTTCAAACAAGGAAAAAGCAACCATGTGCACACAGGCAGACGACCAATGATAGGACAAACGAAACTCTTCACATTTTTGCACGATGCAGCAAGTTTGCATCGAGCGGACATTGGGCGCATTTTGTCACGCTGAACTAACCTTCGTTCGATATGACAGAGTGTCCGATGACATCTTCGGCCGGAGTTGAAAAATTTTCAGTAAAGTATGCTTCATCAGCTTGAGATTATAAAGTGCCATTTACTCAAAAACATAGGCCTTACGAAGCACGTAGGTGAGGAAAGGCGATGGAGATGCCGGGCATCGATCC
>Ga0210059_1000861_pt1 | contig 42736 bp, 19 predicted proteins | sample Ectturendosymbi2_FD_188042 | JGI IMG/M metagenome (GOLD analysis project Ga0210059, IMG submission 188042) | Ecteinascidia turbinata endosymbiont from Florida, USA - Sample 2 (SPAdes) (version 2) | ecosystem: Host-associated > Tunicates > Ascidians > Unclassified | place: Key West, Florida... | reverse complement strand
GATATCGCCGGCTTCAATGTCTTGTACTACGTTCTGTATTGTCTGTTTTTATCAACCTGCGTTCTGCAGAGTGTGTGTGTTCATACTATGGACTTCGTGTCTGCTAACAAACAAATAAATTAAATTTTTCAAGCATCCTTTCAAATTATGAAAAATAGGGAAGTCAACGAATTCTAGACATGAATGCCAATCACTCCGGTACACCTGCAGATCAAAAGCTGCAGGTCTTTTATGTTCGAGTGGAAAGACTGCTGACGCTTTTGTGAGAACCTCACCAAATAGTAACGGTGAACGTGCTTCCGCATAGCGAGTGTCAGTTGCTTTTGTGAATAGGGGAGGGAGTCAAGACAGTTGAGTTCTTGTTGTCATGGCACGACAAGGCGAGTGTACAGGTCCATGAAAGGGTCATGGAGAAAGGAAATTGCAAAAAAATGAGCAAAAAGAACTGATGCTGCAATTTATAGTTCGACAATTGGGGAATAACAGTCCACTTTGCAAAGCGAAGAACAACAGAAGTCTTCGCCTCTTTGTTACCATCTTGAAGCAATGTCGAAAACATCGCCACTAAAAACATTTATCAAACGAGTGTACTGCCCGTACAACTGTTACTTAACAAAGAAACGAAAACACCCGTAACTCTCAATGAGTGAATGGTTCGAGTTTAACCAAAATTCAAATAATATTATGGGCGCAAACGTATGAAACGTGGCCGGCCATTATTCGGCCGTAAACTGGTACCGATATGTGTCCCATTGCGGTGCAGCAAAGGAATTACTACTGTGTTTATTTGTATATCAACTGCAGTCACAGCAGTCAAGGTGTGTTTCCGGCCGTAACCAAATACTTCAACCAAACCCGCCCCGGTGACAAGCCCGAAAAACAACGCGTGGTGAGAAATCAACTCGTAGTTCCAAGATGGAGCGCCGGATCAGAAACAACCAAAAAATAAATCCGCACGCTCTCCCCTCCTCAAACCTACCTTTTTGGCGAAAACTTCGCAACCGAACTTGATCTCTTTGGAAGTTTGCGGACAGCGAAAGACGAACTTCTCGCACGCAGCGTATTTTTCCCCCTCAGTCGCTCGCACGCTCAGCAACTCCTCCTCTTCGTCCACATCTTATCGCTGAGTTCGCTTGACGTCGCTGGGATCGAGGCCTGCGCACAGCGAACATGACAGTGACAACACGCGCCAACCCCCCTAGCTCCCAGGTCAGATTTGATTCTGCTTACTTTCGGGCGTGGGGGACAATCTTTTGTTGCACCCCTCGTTTATGGATTTTTTAGAGCTCAGTGACGACACAAATCGACAAAACTCGTAATTGTGAACTGAAACCCGGTGTTCACTTCCGTGTCACACACAGAGCAGCAGCTTTGCGCAAAAATGCGCGTCGCTGCAGGGGGAGACACCCCCTACCTAAGCACTGAGCCCCGCATCGGTTACATCGATGGGCTGCACAGTCGGGCCACCACCGGGTCTGTTTGCTGCGAGGGGTAATATTCGGCCCCACCTGCGCACAGTTGAGCGTCGATCAAACGTACGGGGTGTAGGGACGCCTCAGAGATGAGGCCAGCCACGTTAAACGCTATTTTCCCGTAGCGTGCATAGCTTCAGCTTTTGACGCTTAACTTCGTCAATGGTGAACGTTCTGTGTGTCGCAGGAACACTGGTCCCGTCCTGCAACGAAAGACATTACTATTGACGCTAAACGATTGAGAGCACGTTCGACAGGTAGAACCGTTCTGAAATGGCACTTGACTTTAATTCGTGAATATAACGAAGCTGGGCAAGGTTCTTCTTCGTAACGACGTGTATGTGTCCGCACGATGGAAGAATGTAGGGCAGCGTCTGATTCTTTGAGCGACTGTGAAATTTATCAAAACAAACGACAGCACTGCCAATACGCAAGCGCGTCGATGATTTACTTGCATTCGCACAAAGCAAGAACGCTACGCAGCGTAAGCCCTTATGTCTACAAACGAACCGCTGCTGTTTGCGCCGTTGCTTTAAAAAAGCAATTAGAACGTTGGTCGACAGGAACAGAGCATACCAGTGTCTTTTCAAGTGTTTTGAGAAACTGAAACGGTCTCAAATACAGCAGAAACTCTATTCAACACCACCATCAAAATACTCTAAAACCTTGGTTTCCAACCATCTCGGTATTCAGATAAAATAGTTGTGGTTTCTTAAATGTCTTTGCGGTCAGAAAGGTCAAACATTACAAAAAACCCGGAGCACACTACCAGAGCACACCGAATATGGTGGAAAAAAAACTGTAAAAAACAGCATGCCTGGTTTCAAACGGTTACGCAAAGATCGACTTCTTGCACTTCACAAATCTTACTGATTTCAAATATGTGCAGATCGTATCCACCCTGCTTCACTTTCAGGCCGATTTCTCGATGCTTGTCATGGATTTTATCAACGATGACGTCACGCGCTTGCTCGGGGAGGTTCTGGTTGACTGCGAAGCTGAAACTAAATCATTTGTTCTCATTTGCATTTTCGACCGAGAAGTCATTTCAACCAATCAAGTCGAGGCAATATTAACCTGTTTCCACTTCACATTATCTCTTGAAACCCGTTGCATCAGCTGTTGCATGTAACAACAACCTCTGCGGAGTGCGACAAAAATTAGTGAAGAAGGTTTTCCTTAATGTTCTACTGGTACCTAATACCCTAGTGCAGGTGCGCAACCAAGGGGGGCATTTGGCCCTCCCCCGGAATTTTCAAAACATTGCATAGCAATTTTGACATTAGCTGAAACTTTCAAAGAATAAAGATGAAATTTTATATTCTAATCATTTTTAAGATATCTTATTCGAATATTTCTTTGTCTTGCTCGTTAATTATCTCCTTACAAGATTTGTATTGAGACAGGTTAAAATTTCGTAAGTGATTGGTATTCAACCACAAATATGCTGGAAGTGCCCAATTGGGAGATAGTTCAAACCGTTCGTATTTTAAAGGCATTTTTTTATCTATTTGTTCGTGTACCATTTTTTCTTAGACAGGCCTCAATTTACCCTTATGAAACTTTATAACATTAGGATACTGTTGCTCCGTGCAAATTTCTGAAACTTTCAAACTGTTTGGGAGATATTGTGACATAACAGTTAGTGTCACGTCAAACCGCTTTTTCTTCTGCGACCGTTTGATTAATTATTTTTGTTAGGGGCGAAGCGGATCACCATTATTGACGTAGTACATTTCTTTAAAAAGCGTTGTTTAGCTGCATTTTCAGTTCGAAACCTGATAGTTTTTAACTAAATTTAGGTTGAGCACTGTGTCACGTTTTACTGTAGTGTCTTTCTGGGTTGATCCTAGTACCATGGCATGGGAAAACGGTTTAGTAAAGTTTCATATGAGTGCTAGTCAAGTGTTGAACGAACCTGCCTACTAGACCACTTTGGCTCCAAATGATGCTTTACAAGACCCTAACTCTTGCAACCAGTGCAAGTCCTGAAAGCTCATAGCCCTAAACGTGCTTCTCAAAGCTTTCACACGACTGGTGGATTCCAGAAAAAGCCGTTTTACGGCAGTGTTGTTTCTCAACACTTGTTGAAAAGTGATAAACGGGATTGGTTGACTAGATGACCGCCACGGTCTTTCGCCAATCCTGTATGACGCAGCGCCCGTCTTTGTTTACACTGATCAGCTATTGTGCCATTGTGTTTTCATTTGCTCTAATTTTCGCTAATGGTTGGTTTACTGCATGCGATGGCTTTTATGGTGCTTCTGATTGTTGGCTGAGTCATATGAAACAATAAACCATTACCATTACCGTAACCAGCTTGGGTCACCAGGAGCGATGAGTTTTCTGAGAGGGGCCCAAATTTTTTGAACTATGTCCAAAATTTTTAAACTATATCCAACACATTTTCAAGGGATGGCGAAAAATTTTCTAGGGGGGATTCTCTCCCCCTGCGCCCCCCTGGTTACGACCTGCATTATTATCAAAATAAACGAATATTTTCAAACAACGCCAAAGTCATAGGTAGGGGGGCGATTTTCAAGCAAAATCCCTGTAGGGGGGCGATTGTACAAAAATGTTGAAGACCACTGCTTTAAAGCATCGAAATTTTAATCTAAATCGTAAATTCAAAACATCTCTTGAAACTAAAGCATCGAAGCATGCAACACAAATTAACCAGTCAAGCGTTTCAAAACGAAAACTTTTAACTGCAATGCGCGCTCTGCAGTCAAGCAGGCACACTGGCACATTCAGAGTTGCGCGCGTTGTGGCAAGCACAGTGGGCATACACAGTGTACTGTATACACTAATGTAATGTTCATTGAACCATTTTTTAATCAGCGTTTGAGCTAAAATTCAGTGTATTTTATGACTTGTGTTGTGTGTGCGTTTGTTATTTTACAGTTGTAAATACTAGTATTTACTTGGGTTTTATTTGCAGCGCCAGCAGTTGTTAGGCTCAGCCTGTCTTTATAATTACTGCAGTACACTAACAAACACAAAGACCAACCAACGTATCTCAAACTTAGGAATATCAGTTTTAAATTGAGACTATTAATGGGCCTAACCTCAAAATTGCACTGTGTATAGGGCTAGGGCTACTCCTTGTATTTAACTAAAGTTATATCTTCATTTATATATCTTCATTTATATTTTGAGGAGCACCCTTGCTGCAATACGAGGATTTCGAAGCAAATGAAGTGATGTTCACCTCCAAGACCTCACTTTAACTAAAGTTATATCTTCGTTTTAACTAAAGTTATATCTTCATTTATATATCTTCATTTATATTTTGAGGAGCACCCTTGCTGCAATACGAGGATTTTGAAGCAAATGAAGTGATGTTCACCTCCAAGACCTCATGGACATTGACTTCAGCTTAATTCCTAGGTCCACAGTCACATAAAGCTGAACGACGGTGTCAATGACATGACACCAGTTACATTTGTGAAATAAATGGGTAGTTTACATAGATAAGCTATGGCTTTTTGTGAAACTATACCTTAGAACTAAATAATTATCTATCCTACTAAACGTTTTTTTTTGTTGTTTTGTTTTTCATGTACTTATTGAAATCAATAATGATTATATACTGCTAATAATAATTAATACTATAACCTGTTCACATCCTTTACCCTTCAACTTCATTCGGTGACACCATGCATCTGGCTGGGAATAACTCATCCATGCAACCCACCCTACTATGGTCTGTGGGTAAATCTACATTTCTTCATGATGTGTATCTATAAACATTGTTTTCTGCCCATGCTACTTGTCTTTGCTATGAAATGTTGTACTAAAATGCTTTGCCCTCTGCCTCATAACCATTATTGCTGCTTGCTTGCTTCACCTAGGCCTATATGCTTGCCTCACCTGCTCATCTGTACATGCCTCATCTCTTCACCCGTTGCTTGCCCATCATCATCTGTGTTATGTTGATGTCTATTGTGTTTTTTTATTTTTGCTATATGCTACATTTCTTTGTGACTCCATTTTGGCTTGTTTGTGTACATATTTTCTCTTTCGTTTCTATTTTTGCGTCATTCTCCGTCTTTTTTTAAACTGGCTTGCCGATATGTTTTTGATATCTTGATTGTATCTGTTTGTAATTTTTTCTTCATTAATCTTGTAATGATCTTCAAATGATCATGATTACTACTTACTAACTTGCAATAGTGTTGCTGTTGGGCCCCATTTTGTGTTTGGTACAATTTATCATTTATATCAGGCAGTGACTATAGGGAATCACCCTTGGATCTTTATGTTTGATACCTTATTCAACCATCTCCTGCAATGTGACAGAAATGCACAACGAGAATGCAGTAGGCTTGGCAGAAACATAGTAAACGCAAAAGGTAAACCTAAAATGTAGCCCTAACCTTAACCCTAACCATAGCCCTAACGTATTAGTTCAAGTTGATGTGACCATGACAAAAATTATTATAAAACATCTAATACAATTTTACAAATAACCTAAAATAAAATTAATAAATTGATTGTTAAATAATTATTTATAAAATTGTAAAAACTTCTGTATGTTTTTTCAGTTGGGATTTATTTCCAATTATTAGTTCAAAGTTGATATAATAATAATGTGCATTGCAATGTTTTTTTGATCTTCTCATTTAGTCCTACAATGTAGGCTCAAAGACAAAGCTATAAGAACAAATTTTGTTAAGCTATAGTAATAAAACTGTTTTATCTATATTGACAAAAGTGTTTTAGTTAGGAAGTGTCTATTTTACCGCCGATTTTCTGGCGGCAACAGATCGGCTAGAGCTATTGTGCCACCAGTCTGACGCAATTCGAATGAAGAGGTCAGTTTGTCATGGAATCAGTGTGCTTCTCATAGTTTAGTGGTTATGCTTCATGTCTAGTAAGTATGCCACTGGTTTTCGGTTCGAATCTCACCTTAGTGACTTTTCTTTTTTTAGCTTTTTTAAAAACTTTTCCATTAGGTGTTGCCTTTAGGGTTCGATTAGGGGTTAGGGTTCTTAGCGTTACGGTTAGGGGTTTACGTTAGGGTTAGTGTTAGGGCTTAGCAGTAGGGTTAGCATTAGGGTTAGGGGTTAGCATTAGGGTTAGGGGTTAGCATTACAGTTAGAGGTTAGCATTAGGGTTACTGTTATGGTTAGGGATTAATGTTAGGGTTTATGGTTAGGGGTTAGTGTTAGGGTTTGGAGTTAGAGTTAGGGCTTAGCTTTAGGGTTTATCCTTTGTTTTTACTTCGTTTCTGCCAAGCTTTGGACTGGCAGCACAAAAGCTCCATCCAAGCCGTTGCCGTCGGCATTTTGGTGGCAAAATAGACACTGCCTTTTAGTTAAAATAATGAAATGTTAAAAGTAGTCTGTGTAGACCACTAGCATGTTCACAACAAGCAATTATTCATATTGAAAGTGATTGTATCTAAACCTTCGTTTTGTATCTAAACCTTCTTTGTTACATCTAATATATATTGTTTTGTAATGTAAAAAATGTTTTTTTGCTGTTCATTTTCTTTGTGAAAAACATTAACTAAGCGATTTCCACTATATTCTTCAAAATGAAACATTTAATCACTACCTAACATAAAACAAAAATTTTACATATTATATACACAGGCTCTATTATATTAAAAAGAATGAAACAGTGCAAAAACTCACCTACACGACAAATAACCTATTACAAGTACAATCTACCATCGTGGTTAGTTTTGTGTAATAGTAAAAAGTCATGTCTTAGTGTGGAGCCAGCAGAACTATCTAAAATTGCTCTTAATCGTGAGGTATTGTGAATCCTTGTAGGGGTGTTGCTCCCGTAACTTTTCCCAAAAGAAAAACAACAAGCACAAAAATGAATGGTAAAAGTAGAAACTTATTAAAAGTTTTGAAATGAGTGGTTTGCATAATAGGTCACCCCCCTGGAAATTTATTGACATCCCCTTGGGGAAGCTTGTCCCCTGGTTAAGAACCACTGTTCTAGAAAAAACGTTGAGAAAAAACTTTGATGGCAGTTTGCCTTTTTCATTCTCAGAGTAGTCAAAAGTGTTCTGCATGCTATTGTGTTGAAATGATACTGCATGTATAAAATCTTCTACCTAAAACCAAAGAAGTCACTTGATCAGTTTATAACTTTCCTAGGTCTGTGGAAATAGCTGTAGAACAATCAAGTTGATATTCAAGAATGGTATGCATTCCCTTTGGTAGTATTCCACTGGTTCTGCTCACCAATTCTTTCATGTATGTCATGGTAGATATTATAGTATTTGTGTTGGCATGGTAAAAACAGGTTTGAATTCTGTTTATGTAATACTTGTGGAAATTGGTGTGAACAACATGCAATTCTGCCTGAACTACCATTTTATGTATTGTAATAGTTTCCACAGCCTTCCCAATGTAAGTGTGATTTACTCAACAATTACAAATTGTAGCTTTGAAGTAATTGAATATCCTCAAGTTTTGAAGATGGATCCAAATGATATCATTGGAGAGATTGGCTTGCCAACTGATATCTCAGTTACAGTAGGCAAAAATGGCCACAGGTACATTGCTTGCTAATGTTATTATTGCTTTTATTATAGAGTGTAAGCAAGGTTTCTCAAACTGGAGTCGTGGTGCCTTCACAGGTCAGTGAAGATATGACAAAAAATAGAAAAAGGCAAACACATACGTTGTATAGCTCATTGTTAAAAGTAATAGAGCAGTGTTCATTGTCATTTATTTGTATAATAAATTGTCATTCAGTGTGTATTATTTGTTCTATTTTATCCATCTCTGCTGGTTGGGTGTAAAAGTTGATATACAACATAAAACTGTGGTACAATAAAAAACAGATTCAGAAATAGTGGTCTGTGGACTAAAAAGTTTGCAAAACTGTGATGTAGAGTATTATTCTTTTGTTCAGTTTTCAATGTTTTGTTTTTTGGAATAGGAATGTTTTCTCAATAATATATACTGTATAAACAAACTTCAAAGATATATTTGTATCTGCATTTTTTCTTTTAAGCTATTACATGATGTAAATGAAAGAATATGATTATGAAATGTCTCTTAAAGATCTTGGCAAAAATGCAACTTTTGAGATTATCAGGTAGTTAACCACTTATGCTCATCATTGAAAGATTTGAAATACTGTTTCAATGCCTCGTTAAGTCGTGTAAAGGTAAATACAATGTTAGCTACACTGTCATTTTTCTTTATGTATTGAGTTGAGGGTGAATGTAGATGTAAGCATCTAAGCAAATTGAGTGAGACTGTTTTGTTTAAAAGGCATTTTTGTGTAATATACTGCACTGCATGATAATTGCAGCACGAATTGTCTTGTGTATTGTGTTCAATCAAAAACTTGTATGTTGCAGTCGGAGGCTGCGTTTGTTAATCACTGGAGGCTGTGGTTACTTTGGATTCAAGTTGGCCAAAACATTGCACACATTGGGAGCTCAAGTTACTATTTTGGATTTGCAACTAACACCCAAAATTGAAAAAGTTCTTGACAGAAATTTGAAGTTTATCAAAGTGCGTTGTGTTGCATTCTTGCCTTTGCTTGCAGTTTTCCAACTTTGTGCATTGTTTTTTTTCACCTGTATGATTTTTGTAAATATATATTCATTTTTGTGTCATACTACCTTTAAAGATTTTGAAAATAAAAATGTATTTACAAAGCCTAACCATTCCAGCATTGTATCGTGAATTTATACCCTAATCAACACTTATCTTGTATTTTTTTCCTTTTCATATGTGGTAAAACACCTATGGTAAGGACTGTTTAACTTCAGTTATTTTAGTTTTGTTTAATCTTTCATTCATTCAACAATATTTTAACTGTTGTTGTTAGTGTGCATTTTATACGAAAAATTTTTGGCTGTATTTTTGAGCAATCCTAGTGCTTCACCAATTTATTGAAATTAGTCACTGTGGTGCATTGGTGTTAATCAGCTCCAAACTGACAACACACACCATATACATGCAAAATTTGTTTTAAAGTTAATTTCAAATATTTTTTGGGCAAATTCATTGAATTTTGTTAATAGGAATGTCGTCAACTTTGAACTTGTGTCAATCGGGCATGAATTGTGAGTGGAATCAAGAGATTGAATAAAATTGATACTTTTGGAGTTGATATCATAGGTGTTTCTGTGACTAGCTTCACAGGGTGTGAAAAGTTTAACTACACTGGCAAGTTGAGGTCAGAAAACAGATGAAGTGCATCTGGTTTGCAAACTCCACAAAAATACCATGAAAACTACAGCAATGAGAAAATAATATGTTTTTTTGTGAAAACCATTAAACTGTTAATCTTTTTTACAGCTTCTCTGCTTTTAATCTTTCACATTAAATATTTGGTGAGTGATCCTTTTATTACATGACAATATTTTAACAAATAGAATTGTAGAGAAAGCAGTTGCTGCAGAATTATAAAATATTCTAGTTAGGTTGGCATCTTTTCTTCTGCACACTAGTATATTTGATGCGTGGAATTTGTGCTTTTCTAGGGTGACATCCGACATTATGAATCGGTGCGCAATGCCTGCACTGGTAATGACTGTGTTTATCATGTGGCATCTTTTGGATTAAGTGGAAAAGACCAGGTTTGCAGCTACTTTTAAACAAAGCTTGTTAGTGCTGGTGTTTTGCAGTGTTACACATAAGTGATGGTGTGCAATATCGGTATGAAATATTTCATTATTAAATAACCTATTTTGCAGAATTAATGTGTACTACTAGATGTTTATATTCCTGAGCAATTATAATTTTATTAGGCTTGTTATGTTTAACCTGTGTTCTTCTCACCATCCCATTATTTAAAGATGAATGTGATGGGTGCCTACAAACTTTACTGAATAAACTTGTTCTTGTCTGAGATTTAATTTTTTTTGTAGAAGTGTTGAATGCTATAGCGTTTTTACTTGGCGAAATATATCCTTTTTGTTCAGCTTGTCAAGACGCTTAATGATGAAGTAAATATTGACGGAACCATAAATGTCATCAAAGGTAAGATTTTGTTTTGAATTCATCAATATTCATTACTTTTTATATACTTTCCCTCTTACTCAAATATATTTTAAATAGTTATGTTTGTGGAAAAAAGGCGAGCTTAGCGATCTGAAGTCAAACTAGAGAAGGGTGGTGGGGGCAGATTGCGTTCCGCTGTCACGATGGCATACTACAGCTGAAGGTGTTTTTGCCGAGTTATCTAATTTCTTAGAAATTGCAATTGAAGGTCAAAGCCCAAACAACATGTGTGCAGCAGTAAGATCTTTGCCCCAATCATTTTTTCGACTAGAATTGCGACATTACTTTTTGTTATTGAAGTGCTTATTTTTGGCTTGTTGCGTTTCTCTAATTTTATTTTTGCTTCCACAGCGTGTCAGGAGACTGGAGTTAACCGTCTCATTTACACAAGCACGTATAATGTCGTTTTGCAAGGTCGACCCATAGTTAACGGCGACGAAAGTCTACCATTTGGAGATCCGCGAAAGGTTCGTTGCAATGCTAAGGCCTAAATTGCTAATGTAAAAAGTGAGTGCGTTCGGCTTCGGTGAAGATTTAAACGTGCCAGACGTGTAAATCATGAATATGCATGCAATCTGGTTAAGCTGCTTGGGGTGGAACGCTATGGCGGAAGAAATACCGGCCGACGCTCTTCGCCTGATGAGCCACAAATAACGAGATTATAAGGTTCCTATCTCATTTTGTTCCACAAGTACAGTTACTGTATGAGTCGTTCTGTTCATACACTGGTCACTTGGTGTAAAATTTTTTTACAAGTACAAAAAGGCTGAAAAGATGATTTTTGACAAGTTACGGCATTGCGTTGTTTTACCTTCCACATTTCATTAGAACTTTGCTACTCTTTTTATCCTACTTGTTCTTGTACAGCATGCAACAGTGTTTAAGTTCGCATTTTTTAAAGCTGGAAAACGTACATGTCGATATAACACGAAGCAGAAAAGATGACAGAATTTTTTAGCGTTACTCATATTTTGACTTTTGTCATTTCCGCCATTAGGCCATGCTGCAGAAACGCGTTGTTATGTTCTGATAACCCTTATGTATGTTGCTTCTTGGCCGGGACACTGTATGGCTGCACCATTAAACAGATTGTGTTTTATAGATGGTGGACTACTATTCTGCGTCGAAAACAAGAGCCGATCAATTAGTGCTACAAGCCAATGGCTCCCTTGTGGCAGGTCAGTTCAGATCAACTGTATTTATAGCCCCTTGCATATGGCATGTACTCAAATCACCTTCAGCGTCCAGGTTCTCCGCCCAATCAAAGCGATTTTTGTAGTGTTGTAAGCTCTGACGGCTTTGGGCAATGGTCCTCTGCTTAAATGTGCTCGGAATGAAAATTCATGCTTGCACCACCATTTATTGTCGACGTGCTACCTGTTCCTCTGTTTGCTTTGTGTGCTTACCAGCCTCCCAAACACCATGCTGTGCATCTCGACCATTTTAGCTGACAACTTCTTGTCAAATGGATTATTGTAGACGACGACGACGTGAATGCAGATCCACCAAGAAAGGGTTGAAGCTCGTCTTATTTTAAATTGTGCAGCTTCCACATCTCACAAGGCTCCTGAACGAAGTTAACTCTTTACACTCTGCATAGTCTGCTTAAAGTCTTCCTTCACTCTCCTGCCCTACGTGCTACGTTGCTTGCAACTATTTAAAAAGGTTTTCTGTGTAAAGTTGAAAAATAAACTTTAACAAAGCAAGAGTTGAGCGGAGCTTGACCGGTGTCACCAGTTTATTGCCATCCAGGCAATAAAACACAAAGCAAGGCCCTCCTCATTTGATTGAGATTAGGACTGAAATCAGGGTTCAGTGAAAAAATTTTCAAAGCAAGCGTGGCGTCATAAAAAATTGGTCTTGAACAATTCGAAGAAGTGCACCGATGACCGTAAACGCCATCGCTTTGCTGAACAATAAGTTCATCCGCTTGTGTGTAAAATGCGAACCTCTGCGAACTAACAGCGCAAATACTTCATGATAGTTGCGCGGACTGTATTTTAAAATATTGCGGCACGAGCACTTAAATTGCGTCTTCGGCCTTGTTGGCTGATGCAGCGACGCATCAAACTAACGCTACCTGGGAAATCCGCGCAAGCGACAGAACCAACAGCAGGCACAAGAATGTGTTATTTTTCCTGCGATATTGCAGTTTTCCTTTTCGCTAGCAAAGTGCGTTGCTCAATTTTTTTAACCTTGCAAGAAAAAAATACATCTGAGATTTGTAGAACTAAATGAATTAAGCGTGTTTTGCTGGCCGCATGCTGCTAACGAAAGTCCCACTCATCTTCATGACAGCGGAGTTCTACCTGGGTGTTTTTTTACAAATTCACAGTTTTCGGTCAGTACCTCTATTTGGCTATGGATTTTCATGCGTGTTTTGCGTTTGCATGGTAAGATCACATGCTCACTTGCTTGTCGTCTGCAGGTGGCGGCACTCTCTCAACGTGTTGCCTCAGACCTGCAGGAATTTACGGACCTGGGGAGAGAAGACATGTGGAACGTGCAGCGGTACGTTGGAAGAGTTAGGCGAAATTTAAGCTTGAGATAATGTCTAGTCACGCAAATTTGCGATTGCGTCAAGTGGCTTTTATAGGTGCACACCTGCTCCAAACCTTATATCATTTTTTTTATCGATTTCATCGTTCAAAATAAATTATGTGGATTCTGAATGTTTGGTTGTACCCACGGGATTGTCAATTAGTTCCTGTTTTTATCGAAGTAGTTCTCTTATGATTAATTGATTTTTCTAGCTTCTGTAATTGCGAAACCTGACTATGTTGCTTCAGGTATTGCCTGCTGAATCTTTTTTCCAACGCTGATGTTGAGTTACCCGCTCTTGTCGAAGAACAATGCAACCGACGAACACCTTTTCAAATGCTTGTTGTATTTTTGCGTTCCTGATTTTACATACAACTTTACTGAAATCGTGTTTCAGTTCAAGCTTGTGCAAATAACAGTCAGCTACGCATACTTTAAGCGTTCGTACAGCTTTTACATTTAGCATCTCGAAGTATTATGTCTCGTTGCAGAACATGATTGAGATGCGTATAATTCTGTTCAAGATCGGAGACGCATTGGTCGACTGGGTTCATGTCAACAACCTCGTGCAAGCTCATTTACTAGCTTTGTCTGCACTATCGCTGCAGAGGAATAAAATTGCGGTATGTTGATTGCTCCGACCAGTGGTTCCCAAACTTTTTTGTCCGCGGAACACTGCAAGGTTATTTTAAGTGGACAAAGAAGCCCCGCCAGATCTGCCAAGTGAACATAAACACTTCTTTTTTCACCGAAATTGCTGTTATTAAGGTTTCTTACTGTAAACAAAATTATGAACCATAAAAGTAGCCATAAAGCAAGCTAGATCAAGCGATATAGCGACAGCCACACGCCCAAAGGGTTAAAGGACATATCAGCAGTTCTTGCTCAAACTGGAAAGTATGGCTCGTGGAACCCTTTAGATTTGTCTATGGAACTGTATTAGACTTTTTATTCCAGCAATTCTTCGAAAATCCATTTTTAGTTTGTAACATTCACGTTTGGTGCTTTTGGCATCAAGCAACCTAAATTATTTTTGTTTGTTTTTTGTGATTTTCGTAATGTTACCAACAACTTTTAATTTACGTGATGCTAAAGCATCGGTTGAAGCTCTTTACTCTGTTTAGGCTCACAAAGAGTCGGAAATGGTGGTTACTGAGTCTGCCTGTAACGAAATATAAAATCTGATGAACTAGTTTCCTCGCTAAACATCGTCAGTATTGGTAGAACCAATAGGAAGCGGACCTGCCGTGAAAGTGAAAGCTGCTTGAGACGAGGTTTTATTTAGCAATTAGTCATGTCGATATCCTATGATTAAGCAGCGGAACGAATTCGTTCATCACGCGTCACCGTGCATTACTTTTCCAATCCGTAAGAATTGCTTTGAATGACGAAACTGGTAAAAAATGACTTCTCACGCAGGCAGCGTAGGGCTAACTTTAAAGATACCAGTGAATCTTACGAACCCGTGTAGCCGCAATTGAAAGCTGTTCCTTTGGCTTAAGTATGACGTCAAGTAAATTGCAGCAGATCCCCACTTGTGTTTGAAAAACAACCGCAACCAACCCGTTGATCTAGCGTTTGATAGCACAGACTCCATGCTTTTGAAATGCTTCTTCGCATTTTCAGTAAGACTCGTGTCTACTGTCGATTAGACCACTGTTTGCAAATAATTCAGTAACCCCTTCTTCTGGTATCCTGACAAGTTGTCTCTGTCATGTCCGGACCGGTTGTTATCGGAACGCCTTCACTGCATAGGTGCCATGAGATCACTTGAAAAGGGCCTAGAAATGCCGCTTGGCACTCGGCACGCACAAAAGGGTGCTTGCTATGATGTTGGCCCCGTACCACTGTGGGGGGTTGCTTCACTGGAGCGAGGATTCCCTAAGTTTGGCTAATTTTTCGTGAACAATATTCCTCATGCCCGTTATCCTGATATGCTGACAGGCATACGGCCAACTTACAACGGCTTGCGCGGGTCCTTGACCAATATGATGGTTTAGTAACTGCATTATTACCACCGCTCGCAGCAGCGGCTTTGTGCCTGAAGTAAAGAAGTGGATGCTTATCAGGAACTGAAGACTTGACGCTCGGAAAAGGACAGCGATTTATGTTTGTAGCAGCCAGTAAAATTGCATGCATTGTGCGAACTAGAAAGTGATTGGTGAATATAACTGAACTGAACTCAGGCCTGCAACTCTAGGGGGGGAAACCGGGAAATTTCCCCCATCGAAAGTTTTCAAAAACATGTTTAGGTGTTAGGTACAACAACAAGTTACAATCTTCCCCCCGAATATAGTACAACAACAAGTTAAAATCATTTTCCCTCCGCGAAAATAGTACAACAACAAGTTACAATCATTTTCCCTCCCCGAAAATAGTGCAGTAAAAAGTTACAATCATTCTTCTCTCCTCCCCCGAAAATTTCAGCTGGTTACGAGCCTGTCTGAACTAATCCGCGCTTTGCCGTACTGACAGCAAATCTCGCTTATTTTCACTCTCTTCTCTGATCGAGTCGCATGGCGGAAAGTTTATTGAAGTGAATTGTGTTGGTCGCCTCTTTTCCGTGTGGAAATTGACGTATCCTAATGAGTTACGGGTAGATGATGAATTATCATGTCATAGGGGCTTTTGCTGTGCTACTGCTAGCGGAAATCCACGGCTGTTTGTCACGCTTGTAGAACGATATGCAGTCACAGCTTCACTGTCCACTGCAGCTGCGCCACAACTGTCAGTGCGAACCACTGAGCGCAGATGCTTCTGCAACTTTGTTTTGCATCGTTTCAACAGATTAGGTCAGGAATTAAAGTGATATCTTGTACTCGGGAACCGAAGGATGGTTGATTGAAAGAAAGACTAAAATCCAAATTCCTCGAAATCGAAGTTCGCGCATTACACTAGCAAGAAAGTTAATGCGTTTTCTGTTCTGCCGTTCATGCGCATTTCGAGGTCTTTATCTGCGGGGAAGGCGAAGATTACTCCTGCTTAAGCGAAAGTGTTCAAACTGTTTTGTCGATGGCTATCTGTAGTGCTAGAAGCGCTCAACCTCGATTTACGAGATGCTGGTAATATCTGCGTCATTCCTTCCCACACTGAACTTGCCCTGCTTATTACTGCAGACTATCGAGAAAATCCAGTTGCCATCGCGAAGCTTTCCCTGATGCGGTTGCCACGCCCTGATAATTCCGTATCACGTTGCTAGTATGCGGCACGCGTGAAATTTAAATGTAAATAATTTATGCGGCTTTGCGGACAGTCCAGTTTAATTTATTTTCTGTCTTATGCTGGACGAGAGAAGTTATAGCCTCTGTTATTCTCTTCTACTTCGTTGTCATAGTGACATGGGAAGGCACGGTCATTAAGATTCCAACCTTGACTTCTTGGGTGGCAGCACGGCTGAATGGCCTCCGTAGCGCAAATGTAGGGCATATTCAGTGATGTGGCGGCATGCGAAAAAGTACCGGACCGCTGGCTGTAATTAAAAAAGTAACAAACATTTGTATATGAAAAAATATGTTACAAATATCAACAGCAGGCAAATATTTTGCCTTGTTTTTTTCCGCTCCCGTTCATACCCTAGTATCGCCAGCACTTCGGTGGTTGTGCGGCCAAAACATCAAATTACTGAAAGGTCCACATCCATGCACGAAACCTTACATTCGGCTTATAACTTCAATAGGATGTCAGTGAAAACTCAACGACTTCTCACCTTGCTGCTCCAAGCCAATAGCTGCTTCCCAATTTTCTAAAACGAAGACTGCTTTGCAGCTGTAGGAAAAGGAATGTCGTTTGTAGGAAGAGACGTTGAGAGACAGTGCAACAGCCTCAAATCGACAGGTGGAAGATCAAACGAAACATAGCTCGCGGAGCACCTTTGTGACGGTACAAACGTGACAATACACGGCAATGGTCGGCACGAAGATCACGTGAAGTCACGCGCCACAGAGATCCAAGCACATGCCTATTTTACTTAAGAAAAATATTACTACTGGAACGCTTTCCGGTTGGTAAAAATCTACCGGTTTGCCGTTCCGGTTCCACTACACCAGTGTTTTTCAACCTTTTTGCTACAGCAGAACCTTCCGCAAACGTTTGCGTTGCTCATGGAACCCTACGCAATGCTCCAAGTGTCTTATCCTTTATTCCGTAATAAACCTGTAAAACAGTGGTACAGGTATTGCTGCAAGTGCATAGAACTGTGGTTGTGAATTTCGTCCCAGGCAATTTCTGTCTGTTTTGGCGGAGCCGGTTGAAAAACACTGCACTACATCCTATGATTCGCCTTGCAAGTTGGGAGGAAATGTTCCATCACTTCCCATCATAGTCGTCGAGTTGTAGAGTTTTTCCAGGAGCGTGAAAACCGTGACGTCACAAAAATATGCGTCTAATTAATGGGTGTCAAAACTTTTTTGTCAAGAGGTCACATAAGCTACTGCACAACAGTTCAAGGGCCGGACATCTTGCTAAATATGATTGTTTTGGGATATCGTATGTTACCTTTGGCAAATCAACAAGTTTTTCGTACATATGTTATTTTTCCATTATTGACAAAACGTCTTCAGGGCCGAATGAAATGACTTCGCGGGCCGTAGTGTGGAGACCCCTTGTCTCATTCTATGACTTCACACCGCCTGCTTCGCATCTAGCTGGATGGAGCCATGGCGAAAATACGTTGAGGACAGATGCTAGCCCAGGACAAATGGCCTCCTCTGAGCCAACCAACAACGTGTCCAGCGGAATGCCAGAGAACATGACGGCTGAGATGAGGGCAGGCTGCCGCGCAGTGGCACATAAGAGTGTGTCTCGTTATTTCAACACAGTAGGTAACTGAAATCTTCCGCAGCAGGCTGAAAGCCAAATAACAGATTGGCAGGCGTCCTGACTGAGGCTGCCAGCCCAAGCTGCCTAGCAAGGAAACTTGGTGGAGTTCCCAACCTCAAGACAGGTTGCCTAACCTGCCTACCCGCGACTACTATAGCAAGACCTCAATCCTTCGACCTTTCTGGCATGGGTGACCCTGCTGAGAGCTCCAGCTCCCGCCAGCATAGCTTTTGGGTAGCGTACACAAGCTCCTTCGCCACGACAACAGCTGCGTATAAGTTGGCACAGTTTCGTGTCGGTCGAACGCAGACCCAGCAAGACGCTGAGGTAAGCGTGGTAACCTCGTAGAGATGACTGAGACCGCAGAAAAACACGTCAGGGGCAGTCCGTGCGTGCATTAGGTTTTAGTCTGACGGGAAGGTTGGGTGTCATAGTTACGTATCTGAAGGAAATGTTATGCTATTTTCCTCGCAGTCTTTGTCTCCCACAGTTCAACAGCGGAAATCATTTCATTATAACACGGCGGTAAACTCGCATGGAAAAGCGAAAAATAGATGAGCGTGCGAAATGGTCGTCAACAACAAGCAGGCATCGGCATAACTGCCAAGATATACGAAAATGCCACGCACACCCGCACTCGGCGCCCGTGCTTGTCATCTGCTGCTTTTACGTGGTTGCTGCTTTAACCAATATATACGTTAGTTTCGCAGGAAATCGTTGCAAAACTTCTGCCACTCCCGTGGTATGTTCTGCCTTGTGGTTCGAGGCAGTCGCAACATTTTTGTGAGAAACATTTTGAGCAGTCCGGTTGGTCTGCGTCTTCTGATTCGCTGGAAGCGATTAGTGGGTTTGGATGGGTTGAGTTTGCTTGCTTGTCGTGCGCCGCAGGGCTGGGAGTCGCAAAGAGTCGGAGGTTTTTGGGTGGAGTCGGAGTCGGATTTTTTTGTCTGACTCCAACTCCGGAAGACCAACTGAATCATTTTTACATCACACACCTAAGTTGGGAATTCCTGTTGAAATGGTACAATTTCTTTTGAAACCTTTATTGAGACGTAATTCTTGCTGTGTACCACGATTTCCATTGATTGGTAGTTGCTACAAAATTGTTGAGAGCCAAACTTCATTCACGGTATGCTAAGGAGTCGGGAGTCGGAAATTTTGGAAAGGCCGGAGTAGGACATTTTACCTCCGACTCCGCAACCCTGCGTGCGCGGAATTAAATTGGCGTCCAACCAAAGTACAGAGTCCATGTTGCTTTTTTGCTCCCATGCGCCGAGGATGCGGTGTAGCGCAAGCTGGCTTGGACAGATCTGCATAAATTCCACGCTTATCACTGGTTGCATTGATCGTTGGCGAAAGTCTTTCACACATCGTTTTTATCGGCTTGGTGGGCTTAGATGGAAAGATGCAAGTCCGCTCCCCCCTACCACTTCTGGATTCTCTTCAGTCTTAACACGTCCAAGTACTGATTTTTTCATACACGATCACCACTTATTTGCTGCGAGCTACGAATTGCCATCAGCATGAAATAAACCCTCAACCAAAAAGTGTAGAGTTTCTATAACTTCTCTGCAGTAGAGAAGTTATAACTTAACTAAATTTCAGGTGCTATGTTTAGGCGTATATTCTACGAGTTTTTTGAGAAGTGTTCACCTTGCAATTACTATGTCATCTGCTCTTTGCCAACCAGGTCGTGATTAAAGTTCCCCACCACCAACGTTTTCGATGTTAGATTCTATAAAACTGTACCCGGAAAATTTTCGTTACTGTGCGCGGAAGCGTAGAAGACAGCAACTGAAATAACACAGCAAGTTGTGTGAGAAGAGGGAGCTTTTGGCAACGACACAAAGTTGATCCAATCTCAGTCAGATCTCATCAATCAATTGCTAATGCGCAACGTTTCGTTGAATTTAGGCAGCTGCGCGTCTTGGCTGGAAACGTAAGCGTCGGCCCTAGCACAAGTTTTCATACGCCAACCGTTTTGTTTCCTTTCAAAACTCCGGGAATGTTTTCCTGTCGCATTCGTTTTAAGTGGTTTTTTCGAACGACTGAGCAAACATCGAGTGAACTGTCGCATGGCTGTTGTGGAAAGATGTTTTGTCACAAAAGAAAGAAATGTTGTTTCTTCTGCTCCACGTCAATGCGCTGGTTACGCGTATGACACACTCATGTCAGGCTGAGTATGCGTGGCATTTGTACAAAGACCGTTGTGCAGAGTTTTTCATACGTTTTGCCCATTGAAGTCGTGGGCCCGTCGAGACCTTCGCCAAAAAGTGCTACTGGTGTGTGATAACGCTCGTGGACTGAAATCCAAGACTACGCGTGCACTTCAAAGCACAGATGAATTTCTCTAACACTTGTCAAGGTTTTCAACTCGAAGCCTGTTTTTTTACGGAATCCATGACTGCAGACGTTTTAAACTTGCAGAGTTTTCTCGGAACTTTTTCAAAGGAAACTTCTTTGGCAAGAGAGGCTCAGCTTTATGCCAAAAATCACTAAAATGATGTTCTTTGCAACACTGTAAACGACGAAAAATTTGATTTAAACGCAGAAGTTGTGCTGAGTCTCTGACCAAATTCTTGTTGTTTGTTCAGCAGTGGGCTTGCCGCATAATGCACTGTTCCCGAGCGTCCGAACGATATATTTTATACCATGCACACGGTCAGCTGCGTAAAGTTTTATACGTAGAACTGAATCCTGCTTCGCTGGTTCAGGTTCAGTTTCGTAGTCGCTCTGGAGTGCCGCAAGTGGTCTGCGGCGACCATCTCCGCTTGCTTGCTCCAGGGGGCACTTTGCTGTCTTCGTAGCGAATGCAGCATTGGTGGCAAAACAACGGCAACACTGCGGGTGAACCGTTTCTTTGCACCCACTCACTAGCGCCGAGCACAAGACTAGAATAGGTGGTTTGCGTTTTTCAAGTCATCGATTCGATGCGACCCGACGTGGAATCGAACTTCGTCTACCAGCTTTGGTGGCGCGTGCTCAAACCAATGTCGTTGTTTCGAGTATTCTTGCAAAATGCGCCAGTCGAAACTTGTGAGACGTGCGTGCTTTGTAATATTTGATACAGTGCTTGGCTACAAACTTTACTTTGCTTTAAACAAGAAAGGCGAAAACAAGAAGGAAGAGCTTTCGAGCAGGTTTTAAAAAAGGGATCGCTACATTTTTGTCCGGAAGGCGACGCTACCTTCGTAATTGTGACGTTTTTTTTTAGGCAGGCAAAGGGTACTTTGTTTCGGACAACGCCCCTATTCGGTGTTTTGACTTCCTGGAACCTCTGGTAAGTTGGATATTGCGTAGATTTCCGGCATTCGTTGTTTTCTGTTTTCTATCAGCACTGTACATCCTGTACAGATACATACATCCGTGATATTCAGTCGGACACCTGTGGGTTGCTGCAAAACACTAAAACCTGATGCATCTCATCAACTATAAGAGCATAATTTTGTCATTCGTTTTTTGCGACACCTTTTGTGGCTATCAGAAATTTCGTACCTGTGCAGATTTAGTACATCCAAATTTTTTAATTGAATTTATTTAATGTGGGTACGGCTGTTGGGCTTCATTTTTAGTCCCGTAAGATCGTGTTTTGCATGCACGACAGCGGTCATTTTTCGATATCGTTGGCTTGTTATTCGATCAAGAGCCTCAGTGTGTGCAATGCAGCTTTTTCAAACAAGAAGGCACAACTATTTTGATGTGGGGAGCTGGAAATCTTCCTGATGACTGCTGGTCGCTCTCGCCAGTATCTCTCCCCACCGGATTTTCTGAATCACTCCAGGAGTTTTCCGTACGATTTAGGCTGGATAGGAGTGAAAAGGCTTTAGCAATTCAATGGAAACGTCCAAGACGTTTCATTTGAAATAACTTCATTACGGTCTTGAAAAGCAGCGGTGTCGTTTGGCGAAATCAACGAATTTGTTTGAATAAATTCTTCAATAAGAAGTAAGTTCGCGTGTCTGGACACACATCTTAACCAATTTTACCTTTGCAAAACGATGAAGGTGAATTGCACTAAACAAAGCGCCAACTGTCTGCAGGTTTTACCAACGTCACGCATGAATGCAGGTTGATAGTAGTTATCGCAACGCATCAATAGAATCCTGCACGAATCTGGTTTGACTGTGACGAAATTGAGCAAGTCCATTAATGGCTACGTGTTCGCCTGATTGTTCACACGCTAATAACATACCGCAGGACTGCGACCATCTTGTATTGCGTCACTGTGCGCCGCTAAGGACCACTTAACGTACTCGTCCCTCATCGTCTTGTGTTGCGCGTTTGCAGTTCATCGGACTGGGTTACCAACCACCACGACATAAGTGCCCATTGGCGGTCATCTACTACGCAGGTAAGCGAGTGAAAGGTACTTCACCAACACAGCCTGCTGCTTTGACATTCGTTTTGTGAGCAAAGCGCACGACTCGCGCTTACGACCGGGAACTCTCAATGTGAACACGTGCATGGCCGCAGGCAGTCACTTGCTTTGTATGTTAAATCGAATTTGCAACACATTTTGAGCTTCTGTCAGTTTTACTAACACCTGTTACTAAGCAGTGGTTGCCAAATGTTGGGTTAAGGCTAAGCAGTGGTTGCAAAATGTTGGGTTAAGCGTACTTTTGAATATGTTCTCTAGAAATGAAGTTGCTCAATGATCGTGCAAGATGAACTTGCAGTTTGGAATTATCCTCTAGGGCAGACCTGCACAACTGAAACAGTTAAAAGGCTACAACACACTATTTTTTTTCTGAGAGCTGCATCCAACATAGCCACGTATAGATTTGACGAAATGCAATGAAATTCGAATTGCTGCAATGAACAACAAACGACCACGAAATACAATTCAACATAAATGAATTTTATGAGAAACGTTACATCGTTTGTTGGCAACAAGATCATAATCTGGATCAATGCTGGCACTTGTTGCTATTAGATTATTTTGCAATTTTCCTCAGTAACAGAAAAACGTTGTTTTTATTGAAATTAAACGGTGAAGTGCTCTCAAACAAACCGAAAATTTATTTAATGTGAAAGTGCAAACTACTTTCCCTGTGCTTCCTTTTATGCACAGCTGAACTTTACAAGTTAGTAACATCCAAATGTACATGTGGAGTTATTTCTTCAGGGTCTATCTGTTGAAAATGGATCTTCAATAATTTTTAGTTGCAGATCCTCTTCGCATAAAAGAGAAAGTCTGTTGTTAAATTTTTCAATGAGAATTCGATTTGCCAGCATGCCGTCAAAAGCCCCTCCTGTGAAACATGCAGTAAACATGTTGGAAAATGTACCATTAATCCCCTCAAAGGTTGATTTTAAAGAGTTTCAAATTTTCCTTGAATCCCTTTATCCGCAGCAAAGAGGTTAAAATTGGTTCTTCTTTACTATGTAGCTTAATATTGAGGTCATTTAAGTTTGAACTAATTACGCAAAAAAAGTAAATTTTAGTTCCATGATGAATCTTCTAGTTCAGGAAACTTTCTGGGCCTTGTTTCCAAAAATCTTACTATCTCATCTATCAAAGAAATTAAACTTTGTACCAATTTTGCTGGACCTAACCGCATTGCTTTGTGTGCATGATACACTAAATCGGTGTATTCTGCACCAGCGTCCTCGAGAAGCAACTTATGCAGCGTTTCAAATGCCTTCTTCCAATGTAGTTCACAATCGAAACGACGACGAAAATTGTGTGATCCAATTCCAAAATCTTGCTGTATTAAACATGCTGGTGAATCATCTTCCGAATATACTCCTGCATCAAAGCCACAAATCCATTCTTTGTTTCCACGCAAAGGAGCACCGTCAGTGCATATTTCGTCAACTTCTTGAAATAAATTGATAGTTTTGTATTCACAATACCAACTATTTCGCTGCTCAACACTTTTCCGGTTGTTCAACCTCTTATGGACTGCCTACCAGCATGCTGTTCAGCTAAATTTCAATCCTCATCGACGCTCCTTGCAAACATCAAAACTTGTGCTGTGTCCCTGCAATCAGTGATTTCATCGAAATCCAAGGAATAAAAGAAAATTCCTCAAATTTATCCTCGAAGTGGTCAGTTAAATTTGCCGCTACATCTTCAACTCTTCTTTGCGCGGTTGTACGAGAGAGTGATGCTTTGAAACTTCAAAAGTTTTTATGGCAAATCAAAGCAACTACATTCAACATGCGTTTTTTACAAGCAATAGCCAGCCATTGGTGCCGTAATAGTGCTAACGTTGATTGTTGCATCCATAAATTGTTACAGCAATTAATAAAGTGCGTAGCGGCGCATTTTTTGTGAAAATCACCACCTATATGTATCGCTTGGAGACACAAGAATCTATTCGATTATTGCTATTAGCTTGAGTCGTGCAAGCAGACATTAACGTAGTTACTGCTCACGTTAACAATAAGTTTACACATGATTTTGTTTGAACCGTAGAATGTCTTCAAAACACCGGCGTACAGCACCAACGGTTTTTGCGGGCCGTGTGTTGCGCAGGTGTGCTCTAGGAGATGTAATAAGAGCTACGGTTTGCAACCGAGCTTTAGAATGAAGTTATTTCCTACCCGATGCGTTTTTTTGTCGTATTGTTCTATAAGTTGTGCAAAGGTGAGTTGTGTGTGAGTTGTGCAAAGATGATCAGAGGTCTAAGCTAGACCTGCCAATCACAGCACTGTGAATCCCACCCTGTCTGCATAATAGCACTGTCAAATGTTAACTATCAGCCACTCGTCCTTTTATTCTGAATACTAAAATATTACTTGAGTGTTCGTTGCTTGTCTTCCTGAACGTGCAACAAAGATACGATGTACGTGCATTGGTTTAGAAATGTTATTTTTAACGACAATAAACCAAGTAAAAACAGTTAAGTAATTTTTTATTAACAAAGGTGCCATTGCAGTCTGTCCAAGTTAAGAATACGGCGAGCAAGCAAAGACCTTGATCGAGCGATCCATGGCAAATTGTATTTTTGCGCAGCGTTTTTGATAATTCGAAAAGCTTTGCAACCATTTTCGGCCAGCTTCCTGCGAAAGCAAGCTGATAGAAACGGTTGACGTTACAGCGCAGTTTAAACGTGATTGTTCTTTGCAGCCCTGGTCATGGAATGCATCCACGTGATTTTGAGACCGTTGATCAATGTGGAACCCATTGTCACACGCACAGAGGTCAGTGATTCTAACAACAAAAAATCCAGTTATTTTGAAACATTGTAATGACTGTTGTTGGCTTAAAAAAGTACCACCATTGCCGGATCCTGTCAGCGTGCAAATGAATCGGTTTCGAACAACGTAAGAAAACATTGCTTTTGGGCCTCGTTGAGAACAGTGTTCCTTATACAATCCGATTGCAGCAGTTTTTGTTGGCTGGCTCACTGTTTCAAGTAATATCTTTCTCAAAGACGGCTATTGGAACTGGCAGTAGTGACGGTGGCCACGACTACCAAATGGTAAACATTTGTGCCCCCGGTGATTTAACCCAATTCTAGCGTTTGTTGATGGCTCATCAAATTATGCAACGCATTCTAAGACTGGGTGCTAGTTTCGGCAAGGCAACTTCTTCCGCGTTATCTTTTTTGTTGCAAAAAGATCTTTACGTACAATATTGCGACAGTTGATTCGGAATAGTTCTTCGTGTTGCAAACCGCTTGTGAATTGTGATGTTGCATCAGACGCTATGTTGTAAAGCTGTCTCAGCTGCGCGCACGATGCCCTTTGTCTGAAACATTTAAAAACGTCTACCGATTGTCACGATTTGGCTGGTGAGCATCCTTCAGCACCAATTGCCCTGAGCGGCGTGGCGCAGTTACAGCACTGTTCCTGATTGTGCGCCGTTGAAGAGCGGATGTCGGTCGCGTCAGTAAAACGTACCACGTTGCGCGCTGTGATGTCGGTCGTCCTCTCGTTTGCTTTTATACTGTCTGTGCTTCGACTTGGCTGCAGTCAACACAAGTGTATAACCAAGGCCTTATAACAAACCGACTGGGCATCTTGCTTGGCCTGATTTTTGAAATGTAGAATTCCGTTTGGCGTTGCACGCAAGGAGTCATCGAGGAACTAGAATATGAGCCATTTGTTAAAGTTCGGCGCACCCCGTGTCGTGTCACGCAATGCTGTATAGGAAATCTTGAACTTTTTATCTCGTATAGATTGTTTGGACCAAAAGCCCAGTCGGTTTAGCGTGCCGAACTGTTGTCGTTACAGTAGAGATAGCACGGGCCGCTAACAGTCCAGTTTTCGGGCAGTCCGCTAACAATTTTTTCAGCGGCCCCGTCATTCCGGGCCGCTGCGGTCTGCTCGCCAATTGGGCGAAAATTTTTGTTTTTGTAAAATTTCAAAATCTAACAAGGAAGTGATTTGCTGCTGTTCTCTCCATTTTACCGTTCTGCTTCACTTGTTTCTGCGCAAACCAGTGAACCATGTTATGAATCTATCAAAGCAACAAACACTTTTATTTATAATCTGTCGCTGTCGCCGCGGTTTAGGCAGAACCGTCGCCAAAAAGTTTTCAATAGGTGGGGATTTGCGTTTGTGCGTGGTGGCTTGACATTCTAAAAATTGACAAAAACTACACTGATTTATAGTGTTTCACGCTTCAATCTGGGGGCTTGGAACTTTGTTTGGGGGACTAAGCCCACCGAAGTTCCCCCGTGGCGACGGGACTAGGTTTAGGACAGGTGTTATCAAACTTTCTCTGGCCATGTAACCCTTCAGAATTTCGATAGGTGAGCATGTACCCCTAAAATTTCTTATGTCAAAAAGGCTGTGAAAAATAACAAAAATGTATTTACCAATAAGCATACAATGATTTTGAAACTAATATTCACTGATGTATGTATAAATATTTCGAAATTAATAATATGTAAACATATTTTTTCCCTTCTGTTGCTAACCTCAAATGTACCCCTTCAGATAGGCAAATACACCCCTACTAGCCTAGGGGCACATGTACCCCAGTTTGGGAACCCCTAGTTTAGGATTAAGTGTTAGGGTTTAATGTTTAGGTTCAGTATGTAACTAGCACGTGTAGTGCAGCCTAGCACACACTTGTGTGTTAGCGCCACGTTACAGGCGGCGGACGAATAAGTTTTCAAAAGTGCTCTGGCGGACCTATAACCATTAAGACTACATGGTTTTATTGTCCAGAGGACAATGAACTGAAAACTTAATTGTTGTTACTTTGCATTTGAGGTTACTGTATGTTACGGGCCACGGTCTGGGTTAGAAAATAAGTGTGGTTTAGCATAGACGGGCCAGGCCGGGGGGTTTCTTGTTAGCTACGGGCGGGCCGGACTGCAAAAGTGCTGGCCCGTGCCATCTCTACATTACAGCTTTCGCAGTCGTTTGACAAAGCAGTGGTTTGCCTGTTTCAGCGGCCTCGTTTGATGTGCTACCGCATCGAACTACTGCACTCTACGGTTTCTACCGCGCAGACATCGAGCCTTACAAGCTTGGTTTGAAATTTCGAAGAAACGTTTGTGTGCCGTTACTTCGGTACACTGAAGTTCTTGTTTGCCGTTCGACTCAACGAATATCTAGGAATGAGTTCGTTTTGGCAGTGTCCCGACGTCTTTGTTCGCGAAGCACAGATGTCATCCTAATGACGTTTGCAGCGGCCAGCGCATCGCTGGCTGTTCGATAAACACCAGTCTTTTTCATGATGTCGTCGCGAACGTGTTTGCGCGTGATCTTTGTCTGGCGACTGCTGCCCCCAACTGGGAAATGGTCGTTGCGAAGTCAACATACTTCCTCAAAGAAAGTTCCCCGGAAGCTATCAGCGGCGGTGCTCGCGCGCGTGCGCCACAAAATCGTTTCAGGATCGTTTTCGTTCTTGCCATCAGCCCGCATCATTTTACTGTTAACGCGGGATGCGCGTCTACTACTTGCCCGGTGCGTCACGTCAACACACCGTGCTGGTTATTGCGACATTACTGATTCCTCCTCAAGCATTTCGCGTCGTGTGAACTGCGAGCTGTTCACCATTCACTAATTGCTTGTTGCTTACAAAACGTGTTTCGTTATCCGGATGTTGTCGGTCCGAGCAGGCTCTGCGCGCGATGTAGTTTGATGTTAGGTTTTATGTTTCAATTTCAGTCCATTTTATACTCATGGCTAGTAAAGGTGATGTGACGACCTTTGCACTATTTTTGGGCTTTTCCTTTCTAAACTGATGAACATCTATATGCTCTTGTGTAACACATCTTGCTTAGTATCGGTCACAGCACAATTATTTATTGCAACATCGTGGATTGCTGACATATTTTGTTACTTGGAGACTTTTGACGCGAGCCATGTGACATGTAGACATAATTAAAAAATAATGATATCTGCTTATTCATTCATGAAACTAAATTGCTGTGTTTAGTACGCTCTGCCATCTGCATACAAAAGTTTTTATATCCGTTTTTGTGTTCTCGGCCCTCCAATTGCGTTGCATCGCATAATACGTCCCCTCCAATCATCCTCCTGATAGTGGGAAGCTTCAAGCGTCAAAATGTTTTCGGTTTGCAGTCATGTTGTGGAACCAAAAGCGGATGACCTGACCTGACGCCCACAGCTATATTTTCCGTGTTAAAGCCAAAAACAACTTAAAAAGGATGGTTTGCCGCTGCATTCGCGTCGTTTCCTCTTTTCCTATGTCTTGGACTGGTTTCTGACATGCGTTTTAGTCGTATATTACAAGTTGCATAATAGGCTGCGTAAGGTTTTTACGATTTTTACTTTAGTTTTTGATAAAAATAATACTACTTCTTGGTCTGTATTTACTGCTATTGGTCTCCTTCTTCGGTGAATGAAAGGCGGGTTTGCCAGAATATCGCCCTCAGCAGGTCATAGCGCATGTCGAAGAACGCGAGCCATCAGGCTTCAACTCACACAAACATGCAAAGACGCTGAAGGTGCCCAGAGTGCGGCTAAGCTGTAAACATCGTGGCCCAGGGCTGGTCTAAAGCCTTGGTTTTGAATCCTTGACGTCAATAAAGTATTAAACTTTTGCTAGACTTGCAGGTGACGAAGCAAAGTATTTTCACGTGATGAGAAAAGCGTGCTCCACGAGACGAGCATGCGACCTGGTGGTAAACAGAACTTTACTCGCAAATCATCCCGATAGTGTTGTGCGTGTGTGGGAAAACCTGGCGGCAACATTAATGCGTGTTTGCCTCATGCTTATGTGTGGTTTCGACAAACACGTTACAGCAGTGTTGCTTATACCGCCGTTTGGATGCGTTGGCTGTTTTTTTAATCCATAACCTTTAACGGACAGAGTACATGCGTTGCTGTGATTGAAAAAAACGTTTCAACTGGATTTTTACGCAAATACGTGAGCTGCTCCTGTAACTCGTCAACCTCGGGGTACAGTGGCTGCGCAACTGCACTTAATGCGTGTCTAACTAAAGGTCAGTGGAGCACATCTGTCACGTCGAGATAAGGTTGGCATACAGACGTCAGTTCGCAATGCTTGGCATCTGACACAGTCATTTTGTTTTTGCTCTCCTCTACGTACTCATAAATTTGTCATCACTTTCATTGCGAAAAGGGTCCCTCAAGCATGTTTTTTATTAGAATTATCTAGCAGGGCAACAGACGTGCGCAGTGCGCGCTTATCAATTATTTACAGACGCCGTGATTGTGTTTTATGCTGCGGTGCGTCTTCGTCAGTGCAGTGACGTGTTAATCTTTACCGGCGAGGACCTAATGAATAGGATTTGTCGGCAGGCCAGGGATTAGTCACAATACGTGCTCCGCATGACCAAACCCGCATTCCGGTCTTACTCTAACGAAGAACTAATGCTGATCTATTGCCACTGACATCCCCAGGTTCGCGCCACAAGTCTATGTCAATTTGATACGTAGTTTTGCCGATTGTCAGTGTGTTCTTGAACAACATGGTAAATTGGCATTCGCGAATTTTTTTGGCCTTTGTGAGACGTGGCAAATACTGCCGGCGAACGTCAAATGAATGGGATTAGCGTGATCGCCGCGGATAAGTCGCAGTCGGGCCCGTAGCCAGGTTTGTAGAATTGGGTGGACTAAAAAATTTTGGGATGTTCTGAAAAATGCGAAACTGTTGATGCCTTCTGCAGTTCTACACATGCCTTCAGACAGTTGCGAACCGTGCTCTTCGATCAACATGTTCACGCAAGATCGAACGACAAAAGGGATCATAAGGCAAGACTTAGATTGTCCTGTCTTATTTCTGATGGCATGGCACTTCACATAAAAAATTTATGTGGGTTGAGAAACACCGATAAACGTCTTAAGCAATAAACTGTGACTGATTTACTTGCCGCCATCTTTGTGGCCTTTAACTATGAAAAATAGATACGCTTGCAAGTTTTAATCGTCGCAGAAGAATGAAAGCAGAAAGCAGGCAGATTCCTCAGAAGCTTGCCGCAAGGCTAGAGTTTTTAACGTCTTAAGCAAATTGCCATCGAGGTCACAGCTAGTCTTGAAAAAAATCGCGACAGACAGACTGTTTGAACACAACAACGAAAATGGTGCATATATCCAATATATTTTTACAGTTAATGCTAAAGAATTATCACAGGTACGCTAGCCTACCATTTCACATACTTTGCAACCGAGCTGAGCTAGCTTGGCTCCGAAACTATCACGTTAGCGCTTCCTGTACCGAAGTCTTTCTTGCGAACTTCCTCCATAATCTTCTCAAACTCCACATCACTACGAAGCTTTTTTTACTTCAAGTATGGTTCTCTTAACGGGGCAATAAGCAGTAGTGAAGCTTGTGACTTTGGACTGCCACATTTTATCTGCTGGCTTCAGCAGTGGATCATCACTGCTTGTGCACAAAAATAAAACTTGTTTGTAACGTGCGCTAGCAAGCCGAAAGCTGTTGCAAGCAAACCCGTCTCTGAACTTTCCGCAAATTGCTGCAGCGCTGAAAAGATGTTATCGAAGTATCAACGGTGCATTTTGATGTCGTATAGTGTACTTTCCGACGCTGCTCCAGTAGTTTTGAAGATCAGTGACACCTTCGGCTTGGAAGGAATCACGAACGAATTCACGTACTGCAGATACTCTTTCGCAAACGTGAACAACAGCCAAACGCAGCTGATGGTTGAAACACTGGGCATACGGAATATCTCTTCCAGTCTGCTCATACATATTGATTACTCACACATTTCGATTTGGACCCCACCTCGTTTGCTTTTGACCTTGGAGTCCAGCTTAGCATGCGCCTTCCAGAGGCAAGAAGTACGTGCTTTTCGCTTTGCTTCTCATTTGCGAAGTTTGGTAGGTCAGTAAATATTCCTGCACGACAGTAACGGCTGATTCTGCGCAGGTAGTATGTGTGGCAGTGAGGTTTCCACTGGGGCACTGGGTGAGTGTTTGATTGGCTGCAATCAGAGTTTAAGTCGCGACAATTGCGGGTCGATTGATTACATCGCGTGGTTGAAACTGAAAAGAATCTGAAATCAGTTCATTATAATGTCGAACATTTGGAATGTACTGTCGCACGTCAACAAGCCTGTTGTTTACAGATATTGAAAGTCTTTTGTCGGCAACATCGCTCATTGGACGAGTAACGCTCAAAGGTTGAGGCACTTGTAATGCGCTTGTAAAAAATAAAGGCGCTGTGCTGATGTGAATATTGCTGTAATCGATTACCCTTTTTTTCTTTCGACCTGAAACATGAATATGTTAACCAAAGAGCATTTTTTATCATTTTTTTCGCGTTTTTCTACTTATCTGGGAATTCACTAATGACTGTGGTCTAGCTAGGACCCACAAGTAAGTAAAGTCTTCTCAATGGTACACCATACCAACGAAAAAGAGGAACTACGGAACGTTAGGGTTCGATCGTGTGTTCGTTCACAAGTAAGCTGTGAACGACAACCAGCTATCAAATCTTGCGAAATGCGCCCTAATCAAGCCAACGCCTTACACTCGTCACGTATTGGTTTGCATGCGAAATAAAAATAGCTTCTTCGTTAAACGAACTTCTGAGATATACAGTGCTGGGGACAAATCCAGTGGAGAATTGTAGGTGCTGGTACTACCTTTTACTGCTGGTAATCCCGTAAATCTAGCTAGGAAGTTGGCAAATTAAAGATGTACGCTTTTGAGGAAGCATTCGAGTGGACTCTGATTTCGTAACTGCGCGATAATTCGGAGTTACACATGTCTATAATAGAGTAACTAGTCTCCGCGAAGTTGACACAGTCGAATCAAGTTTTCATAATGGGCCCGTTCGTTTCCATTTTTGGATGTCGTTTTGTTCCATCTCCCGTGATTTCACAATTATCTGTTCCAACGTTCACCAAGCGTTATTTGGCTTTATTTCACCTGAGTACTTCACCAGGATTGCCTCTTCATTAATCAACGTCACTCGGCGAATTAAGAAAATTTGCAAACCTATTTCTATTTTTGCTGTCACTTCAAAAGTTCTTGAAAAATTGCTACAGAAGCACCTACAGTATATACTTTTGATTCTATCAATTGCCTGACAATTGTAAGTCTGTTTTTTTTGCAAACATCCTTGACATTTTCCATTCTACTGGAGGTCACTCACAAAGTTTTTGCTGCAAAAGGCAGAGGTTATCCGTCACACGTGTTTTTTAGATATGTCGGAAGATTTAAACAAGGGTGGTTCATTTTCTCTTGCGTCTTCTTGTTTGTCATCGGTTCTTTTATCAACCTCATCCAGGTTTATTCAGCGGACAAGTTGCACTTTGTGCGATTAGAAAGCTTAGAGTCCGTTTTACATTGTTTTAATTGCGGTGTGCGTCAGGGCCTAGTTCTCGGTTCTTTGCTTTTCTTCGTACCCCACCAACGACACTGCGATTAGCCTCAAAGCTTTTTGAATTCCTTATCGCAGGGGTCTCCAAACTGTCTTTGCAGAGAACAACATAAGCTATTACACAATAGTTCGAAGGTCGGACATCTTACGCAATGTGAATTTTTCGGGATGTGTTACATTCTACCAAATCACAGATTCTTTGTTTTCATCATTAACAAAATGGGCCGTAGTTTGGAGAACCTGCCCTATCGGACGACATTATACAAACGTGTTTTTCGAGATGTCCTGCTACAATGCAAAGCATTTTGTCGAACGAGCTAAAACAGCTGAAGTTGTGGTGTGATTCGCGAAGTGTTACGTTTAATGCTGCGAAAACACAAGCTCTTAAGATTTCTATACTTTTTTACATTCTGATGTTCAGCGTTTTAACTGAAGTTGCGCTAACTGTTTCGGTTTACGTTTCATGTTACTGTAGAAAACTCAATCAAGACACGGAAAATGTCAGGTTGTTCCGAAAGTGTGTTTTTCACCAAAGCCGACTAAACTTTTCTAAGTACAAACGCTCAGTATTTTACACACGTTTTTCTGTGAAAGTTTGCCGGACGCGAGGCTTACTTGTCAAATTCGCTACTTTCTGAAGGTGTGAAAACGCATAATACAGATTGAGAGCACGTGTTCCGCTCGTTCTTTCACACTGCAGTTTTCTTTAACAACGAACGACGAAAACGCTAGCTAACCAAACAGAAAATATCAAAGTCAGGAGTTGTTATTTTAAACCGCGTAACTTATCAAAACCAACAGCTTACGAACAGACGCTGAAGTAGATTAGGGAATGCGATTACGACTCTTTTACTTCGATCCCACTTTGAAGTCTCTTTCATCATATGACTTCACCGCCGTTTACACTGTAGACTTCATTCAACAAATCCACCTCGATCCCGCAGTCAATCTTGGATTTAATAATCGAAGCCGTAAATGTGAGTGCAAAAAACAAATAATTTAGAATAGCGCTGGTCGTGAATCATGCGGTAGATACAAAAACTGACACAACGAGGTTTGCAAGAGTGGAAATGTCTATCTACGATGATCGTGTATACTGTATATTTCTTCCATAAAATCTTCACGTTGACTGACTGAGGCCAGAGATTTTGTCGCAGTTCAACAATCTAGCTTTTCAGCCGCTGTTTTGTCTTGCTTCAACTTTCTCATTTGTGCAGTGGAACTGTAAGTGTGAATGTTACTACGCGGTCTTGTTGCGATGATTTAACTAAAAATTGTTGAGAATGGCATGTTTGGAAACGTTTCTGCAGCGCAGATGCAAAAGACAAATGTCTGTGCGACAATTGCTTGTACGACACAACACGCAACTGACTGCGCGGTAAAAATCATTGTTTGAAAACTCTTGGTTTGATGAGGTTGATCCGTCACACTTGAATCAAACGAGATTACGCTAATAATACAGTTTTATTCACAAAAATCATTAGAAAATGAAATCGTTAGTATGAACAAAAATATGGATTAATAAACCTGTTTTTTTGTTTTTTGCAACCGGCGATTTTTAAGGCAAACCTTCGTCCCCAAGAATAGGATTTCACATGTGGCTGGATTTAACATCCATGATTTTGCGAATTTTGCGGTATATCAACACACGTTGCTGTGTGCTGATCAGTAAGGGCAGTCGTCGTTTAAATTTTTGTGAAATCAACGCGGGTCATTTTCGCAGCATCACCTTGGGATGCTTGGTACAGACGTAGCGTCAGACAATTTTCAAGCACTGCAGATGTTGATTTGCAACATAACTAAGGTTGACATGTGTAGTAGACAACGGTGCTGCAATGAAATGCGCGCATGATATAGACAAGACGCGGTGTTGCACGTGATTTCAAACGGTCCGCGATTTTTTGCCAGTGGGAAAGTCAAACACTGCGCTTTCCTTGCTCTTTTCAAAGACGAGCAGTCGTTCCAAGAAATGTACCGACTTGGAAGTTCATTTTTGAATCGAGCACAGATCAAGAGCGCCGCATTCTAAGGGCAAAAAAAGATACAGTTTTTCAGCGGGCAAATGCTCAACGTTTAACATCCGCAAAGTTTGATGCCGTATCCATGCTGGGCAGATTCAAGTTACATCACGACTAAAAAGTACAACCGCTGTGTTAGATTGGAAACTCTGTAACGCCAATCACTATCGAAAATTTCCAGAACCAGGACTTGTGAAGCACTTCGGAAAAAAACAAAAATACCGTATTTATTCGATTGTAAGCCACGGCTTATAAAGCTTTTTTCATCATTTCGTGTGGCTTAAAATCAAGGGCGGCGTACATTTTTTTATTTCTTTGCCCTTATCGAAAGGTGCAGATGACGCTCAGTCTTTCCTTGGCTACGTTTTGTCGACCAAACTCTCTTTTCGCATTCTGTTCTCTTCATTCACGTGCACATCCGTCACAGGAGGGATTATGAAGAAGAGAAGGCATGTTGTAGTGGCGTAAACATCATTCAGGGTTGCCAACAACGCGGAGCGTGCTAGAACACGAAAGTATCTCAGAGGCTTAGGAAACGTATGTTCAAATGCGGCTTACAACCAAGCTGCTTTTACATTAATTTTTTAACATCATTTTGTGCGGCTTACAGTGAAGGGCGGCTTACAATCGAATAAATACGGTATTTTTGCACTTCGAGGAACTTGATTGAAATATGTGGATATTTGTTACGATAAAGCGCGACCATCTGGATCGTGTTTGCAATTCCATCCTTGTAGCAGGTGGCCAGTTGTACTGAACTGCTGCTTTTCCAGTTTGTTACGAACGGTGATCACGCGAATAGTCAGTTTTGATAAAGAGGACTTGGTTCCAGAACTGGAAGTCGAGCCGATCTTTTTGGGGTTCGAATCCGGTTATAAAAAACAAGTCCGGGCTTGATTCAGGAATTGTAGTAATAGTATGTTGCTATATGTAATAATGTATATCAGCGAATGTGTTTCAGGCTGGGTGTGCTTACGGCCGTTTGCAGCTACCCAGGGTTGGTATAATATTGAATATAAAGCTAAGAACATTGGCTACAGAAGAGTAATCATAGCCAGGGATTGCGGAAGCTGTCACCCTGAATGAACGGAAGCGTAGCGATGAGCAGGGGAGTGACAATTTTTGGAAGCTGGCTGAAATGAATTTTTAGCAATTGGGTTTAATACGGGCTCGCAAGCAGTTTGCGAGGTTCGGGCCAAGCGTTTCAGGCCCCGTTCCAACTCTGCTTGGCGCAATTCAGACTCAACATTCCGAGACTCAGTGCTGTTCTGCCCAGGTGTTATTGTAGCAAGAACGCAATTGGCAGAAAATGGACTAGCAAAGAGATTGTGGGATCCGTGATAAGGATCCGATTCTGGTTCGATTTTTGTTGTTCGAAGAAAATACTTTCTCTCCGAATGCGATAAGTCGTCGCCAATGACTTTTTCTCAACAGGGCTTTCGCACCTTAGTAGTCTATACCACGTACCACCAACACGCAGTCGTTTGCACGAAATTTTTCATGCTAGCTTACGCCTTTGAGGAAGGCTTTCTACAGCCTCGTCCAAGCGGCACTGTTGCCAACTGACAACGTTAATCAGCAACAAAGCATAGCATCACGCATATTAATAGTCTTTGTTTCCAGGCTCTGAAGCTGGGCATGGACCACTACCACAGTATGGAGAACGCCATCAATGATCTCGGCTATAAACCCCGGCGCTACGATTTCGCTGACGTTGTGAAGCTCTATCTCAAAGAACGCAAAGTGCCTTCAAGTAAGTAAAAAAAACACTACTTACAACCTGTATTGCTTAATTATTGCAACTTTTTTCCGACATGCAAATACACGAGGCTTTCCGGTTTTGGAAGATCCTAGCAATTTGAAATGCGGAAGAAAAAACGATTTTCTTGGAAAAGAAGGTGGTGGTGCTGTTAATAAAGGTCTTTTATATAACGGTCGGCCCAAAAGTGGTACATTTATTACCTATCTGTTACAGTCTTTAAAATTAACTCAGCAAAGCTCTTCACTTTACTTGATAAGTACCACAAACATGAACTATGTATCTTAAGAGTAGAAATTGACTCAAATTTGTTTTGTTGTTTCTCCTACTCTATTTTTTTGGCCCAAACCATAAACCAACTTATTGACTGTATACCTACAGTACTTTTGCGCCACCCTACTGCGCCAAACTCTGTAATAACGTCCCAAAAACGCGCGTTTGACTAAAAACCGAAACACACCGGAGATTTTTCACATAGGTCAGCGTTTCCCAATTGAGGCTGAGAACTTTCTGAAGCAATGCGTTAAATTTTATGTTATTTCAATTTGTGCAAAAGCGTTCAGCTGTGAAAATTGTGCGCTTGGAATTCCAAACCGTATTGACGACAGGCGTGAGAATGAAACACGAATCCTCAAGAGTGTCGAATGCGCTGTGAATCGGCGATGGCTGGCTCAGGATAACAGAGCATGGACGCGAAGCGAATGGTAGAGCTTTCAGCGCATAAACTATTGATGTGGTTAAAAATAGAAGGAACCGATGAATTGTGTAAAATTTTGTGCGTAGCTTTCTTCTGTTCGGCATCTTATTGCAATCTGTGGAACTTCATCTAAGGACAACGCTCGTAGCGTGCTTTTTAGGTGATAGGGATTTTGTTTTTAAGCTCGGCAAAGTCTTATGCTTGTGTTGCGCTGGTGCCTCGGGTACACGAGTTCATGAATCGGGCTCTGTGTGCGCTCATTCAAGAGATTTGCTTTACAGTTCGCGTAGGTATTTTTGCACCAGCACCACACTATTCTGAGCAGGGCCTCCGAGATGCGGGTACAAGAGGTACAACGTGCCCGGGTCCGGGAGGATGAAAGTACGCACGCTAAGTTTAATAAATCCCTTTAACGACCGCGCGAGCCAATAAATTGGCTCAAGGTTTTTTGGTTATAACTCGCCAGCCGCTATAGCTAGAGAGTTGTTCAAACCCTCTACGGATGCAGCAAGTCTTCTTGGTTCGATAAAAAAAAAACATTTTTTGATTTAGGTGAGGGGTTCGCCTGGGACGGGCTCGCAAAGTGAGGGTGTTTTCGTTTTTTTGATCAACTTTGACGGGACCTGGACGCCAATCCAATGGGCCAAAATTTTGGCTGAAACTTTTTTTTGGAAACTAGATAATCTCCCGCGTCGATAGAGACCTTGCTTGACCTTCTAGCATGTCTGGAACCAAAGTTATGGCCCATAAAAACCATTTTACCCCCAAAATCAGAAAATGCATGAGTCTCCCACTGGCGGCTACAGTAGCTCGCGATAACCCGCGATAACTCCCCGCTAGAATATGCTAGCGAGCTATACGAGCACTCGAAAGACTCTTGAAGTCTTCTAGTTTGCACTGAAAAAAAAAACATTTTAGATTTGGGGACGGGGTTTTCGGTGGGTGGGGTTAGAAAAAGGGTAGGTTTGGCTTTTTTTTGGTTGTTTCATTATGACGTCAGCACCTCCACAAAGGGCCAAAATTTTGGCTCAAAGTTTGGTTGTATTCTAGGCTGGAATATGAAGCTTTAGAGGCCTAGATCGACTTCCTAGCGTTTCTGGTGCCCAAGTTAGGGCCAAAAGACCCCAAATCGTTGAGGACAAGGCTGAGTAATTTCAGGAGATCTCCCTAATTAAAACCCGGAAGTTTGGCTATAACTTTTGAACCAGAAATGCTAGAAAGTCCATCAAACCCTCTAAAGACTCGTATTGAAGCGTAGAATCAAAAAAAAACTTCGAGTCTCCAAATCTGATGGATGGTTCGACTCCCCGTAAGTGACGTCATTATCCCAATGTATAGCAATATGCATGAACAACCTCTGAATATGCAAACATTAACAAAAAACCGGTGATCTCAAGCTGAAAAATTTTTGTTTTCAGTCTAAAGTACTAGTCTTCACGAATCTTTAGAGGGTTTGAACAGCTCTCTAGCCTATTCTAGCAGCGAGTTATGGCCATATCCAAAAGGGGTGTTATTCCACCCTGGTTACCTTTTTTGGGGGTAGGATTTTTGACTACTTTTTGGTTTTTGTGACATAATTTTTCATCCAGATATGCTAGACAGCCAATCAAGGGCTCTAAAGACTCGTGAGATAGCCTACTTTCGTAAAAATATTTGGGCCAAAACATGGGCCCATTCGATGGGCGTCCAGGGCCGGGTAAAGTAGGCCATAAAAACGCGAAAACACCCCCACTTGTGACGCCCCCGCAAGAGAGCCCCAAACCCAAAACTGAAAAAAAATTTTTTTTTGACTAGGAACTACTAGACTTGCTGGATCCGTAGAGGGTTTGAACACCTCTCTAGCTGCAGCAGGTGGCGAGTTATAACCAAAAACGTACGCGCCAATCTATTGGCTTTTGCACTTACTACCTTCAAGCCAGTTGCCACTATAACAGTTATATATTTCTAAATCTTAGCATGGTAGCTGTTTCATCTATATTCTGATTACTATACAAACAAGCTATACAAGTTTGGACGAGGGCCGCAGAAGCTAGGTGGACCCGGTATCGGTCTTCGTAATTTTACCCCTGGTAAAAAAAAACATAAGAACCGAGTCCAGCACTGGACAGTTTAAGTCACTTTAAATGATCTGGGCATCGAAAATTGGATCAATATAAAAAGCTTGTATCCGTCATCTGGTTCTGACGTACCTGGGCTGCGGGCTTTTTCTGCATATGATAAGATTTTGCTGCACTGTTGTTTACCAAGAGAAGCTGTGCAAAAATGTATGTAGCTCAATCTTCCGTGGCTCTTCGGGTTCTCCTTTTTTGTACTCGATCGCTGGGCGACGCCGTTTCGATCTTCGCGGTCGTATGAGTGAAGCACGGAAATAGCGCCTGCTGTGCAAGGCTGGCTTCGCACTTTTCACAGGGGGTGTACAAGTCATTACTACTGTAAATGACTCTGCATACCTGTAGCAACAATAAATTCTTCAGCACTTCTCAAACATGGCAATTGCATGGACAACCACAACTGGATTACGAACGAGCCCACGCTGCTGCAATGCACGTACACGATTTATTGACAACTTAAATACAAGTAACGGGCGAAGACTGTAATATGATCTTTTCGATAGATTTTAATCAACACTTTTAATCAGTTGTTCAAGATCAATAAATCTTCTTAGAAAGTGTTGTCTTCATCACTCAAATTGCTTTCCGCCCACAACAGTGACTTGATTGGATGTACCCCGCCCGTACTTTAAGTTCTGACCATAACGATCCTGATATTTTGTTTCACACTCGTCATACGCGCTCTTTGGTAGCTCGTGATTTTCGCCCGCGGCGCATGTATAATAACTTGACTGCGTATGGGAGCTTCTGTGTTTATCGGAAAAAACTCCTTTCTGCAGACATGCAGTACTCGATTTCATATGTAGACCGATTATATCATTTGTATCCATGCAGTACACCACAGAGTAAGACGAACACCCCTCATGGAATCTCACAGGCGCTTTTCAAAGAACTCACTATACAGTGCACAATGTCGTTACGCTGTATTTTCTTGCATTAATTATGTATTGGTAGTTTGTGGTAATGCCCACTAAGTTTGTTAAGTTTGTTTGTGGTTGGGGTGTTTTTTAAGTGCGAACAGTAAGACATTTACACCCTTCCGTCTTTTTCGCCTGTTTACAAAATTCAGTGAAAGCAAAAACTTCGATGCGGAAGGTTTGATCGTATTGTACATCCATTATGGTTGGTTTGATGCTTAGATTTCGTCAAGACCCAACATGGTGGTACATCCTTCTCTGATTTTCCTATCCATCAAAACTTTAATTTTTTATTATCTCAGTACGATTTCCACAGTGCCTTGCTATAGTTTTAACCAAAGTCAGAAACTTTCGGCTGTGCACAAATTGACCACCCTCTCTGTTTGCGCAAAAGAAGTCTACACCCTTTAACTGCTTCATGCAGTGTTTGAGTGTGGTTATTGCATGGCAGTTCCGTGTTTCCACTAACGTATGTGTTGTTATTCGGGAAGCAGTTTGTGTTCGGAAAGTTGTCACCTTAACGTATTTTTTTGCTGTACTGTAGGTGCGGGACGAGGATCCTCCTTAGGATTGTGGTCAAAGGTGGTTTTCGTGACCATGATGCTCGTTCTGCTCATATCAATGATGTCTTGAGATGCACCGGAAGATAAGATCCCGCGAAGAAAACTGTGGCCTGCTTCCTTCTTTTACCTCCGTACCTAAGCTCGTTCCTCAGTGCAATGGTTACCAATTTTTTTCTCGGTTTTCGAGATCATTGTTACGCAACTGAAAATTCCGGCACCATTACTAGACCTTTTCAGATGTGGATTAGATTTTTATTACTGTGTTTCCCCGAAGATAATAGGGAATAACGGGCTTACGTTATCTTTTGCTTCGAATGACGCCTAAAGGAATGTTTTCTGGGGAGGTTTCCACGTGTAGCTAATCGTTTCAGCTGCACAGCTGACTGTCACAAGCATTTCACAGCACCACCGTTTGGAATCACTGCTGCATTAGTGCGAAAGTCTGTTCGGTCGTGAATGAAGCGCAAAATAATGAATTTTAGCTTAGCTTCGCATTCGGCCTGGACCCGTTGCCAAGCGGGTTCGTATGAGAAACATCCGACGCCGAACCAGCTGGAAGTTGAGGTGATGTGCCGATGGCAAGGCACAATGAACCACAACGCTCAGCAGCTTGTTGCCGCATTGCTTTTCTATCAACAACACCATGTTCGCGTTTTAAAAATCGTTACCGTTCATCGAGTCTCGACCCGCTTGCGTTGCACGGCGCCGAATTTTTACACAAAGCTATTGTTTACACAACATCCGTTTTGGCGACTTCCGGACACACTTACCTTTGTTCAAGTCGAAGTACAATACCGGAGCAATGTATTTGTATCACTGCTCTAGTCTGATTTTTGCACGTACTCGTTGCATTTGCTTTGAGTTTTTTCGCACCTTTCCTCTGCCGTCTTTTACCAAAACTTTGTCGATACTTGGTTTTACAACGTTACGGGTTGCTTGGAAACCTCCAAGCCAACCCGTTCATCAAAACCGTTAACGACTGGAATTCGGCTTCTTTAAAAAATGTGGGTTGAGGCCTGCGTACAATAGAATTTCAGTCTAGTGCAATCGTTAATCGGCTTGCAAGTTTTCTGTATTGATTTGAACTGTGAAAACAGTTTTTAGTGGTAACTACGAAAAAAAGCTGCAAGCTGCCTCGTAGATCTTGATTACGCAGTGGCAACCAGTGTGGTGGTTTGGTTACATATCTTTTTGTGCAATGACTCGACAAGAGTTTGCTCTTCATTCTTATTGCATTTGCGACAAAAGTTATTTTTAACTTTGTTGCTGTTTCAGAAAAATTTAAATATTTTCTTGCCGTACACTTTTCACACGCGCAGATCATAGCAGATCTCACATCCTGAAATCGACAGTGTTCCCAATTAACAGCTAGTGCTGGGGTTCTCAACTATTTGATGGATACAGTGTCAGATACTCAAGTTAGCAGCCGGCAGTGACAGACTTAAGGTGGTTTCCAACAGAATTCGGTTGCGGCTTACGATCCGGCTTATGGCCAACGGCAGTCTTCACACATGCAGCAGGAACACCATCACCGACAACCACGGCAATTCGGCTTGCTTAAACCAATTTTAAGTAAGCCGTAAGCCGTTCGAAACTGAGAAAATTTAGCCGGCTAGGGCCAACGGAGCATGTGTGAAGACTGCCGTTGGCCATAAGCCGGATCGTAAGCCGTAACCGGATTCTGTGTGAACCACCTTTAAGTGAAGAGCAAACAAAAATCATCCAAAATTTTCATTCGGAGAAATCGAATCCTGCGCCTGTGGCATTGTTTCCCGTGCTCCTGGTTTAGAACCTTAGATGTAGAGTTTTTCTTCAGCTATGGTTACAAAGATAATTCGCCTGCCAAGTAGGATTCTTCAGCCCTCTTTCGAATAGAGTGCTCGCAATTTGTTATATTGATTTCAAGTGTTTTACCGGAACGCGGTTCATCACGAGGAAAGCTACCGCGGCACGCAAACTTCCAAAACAGCACCTTACTGTATGCCAGGGGTGGCCAACACGTCGATCGCGACCGACCGGTCGATCGCCGAGTCCCAGTTGGTCGATCGCGCCTAATTTTGCATTGAATTGACTAGATACCTAAAAAGAACATTTTCAATCAATGTTTCAG
>Ga0210059_1000860_pt1 | contig 42747 bp, 24 predicted proteins | sample Ectturendosymbi2_FD_188042 | JGI IMG/M metagenome (GOLD analysis project Ga0210059, IMG submission 188042) | Ecteinascidia turbinata endosymbiont from Florida, USA - Sample 2 (SPAdes) (version 2) | ecosystem: Host-associated > Tunicates > Ascidians > Unclassified | place: Key West, Florida... | reverse complement strand
GTCTCAAGGCTGGACACGTACTAACACCGGTTGTGTAATGCCCTACTGTATGGTTATCCATTTTCTGTGCTTTTGCGAATGACGATACAGCTGTGGAGAGGATAAACTGCTATGTTCCTCCCAGTGTTGGTCATGTGCTAACACCGTTTCTGTAATGTGCGCTGATGTATAGCTAACCACTTTTTGTGTTCTTGTGTCTGTGATATGGACCATGAGTCCGCAATAAAATATCAATAAATAAACAATAAATAAAAAATAAGAAATTTCAAGTTTCGCAGCTTAGAAATCGTGTTCTAACATGTTGAATCGCAAAGGGTTGGCGAAACACCACTTGTGTAACACCAGATGCGTCCCCTATAGGGAGACATCTTACATTGATTTTGATCCAGTAGGTATCATCTATGCATGGGTTCTCATTACTGAATCAAGGACCGTTCTCGCAGAAGCTATGTCTGGTTAACAACCCCATTAGTTGCCCGAATATCAAGTATCTCTCAACGGTTCACACTATAAAATATACACACCAGTGAAGCATATAATTTTTGGTTTCATAGCTTTTATTCATCACAATAAATATATTTAAATGACACAAACTGGTACTCACCAATGTGCGATGTATTATAATATTCAAACATTTCTCGACATGTCACAACGCTCAAGTGACCCTTATATTTTAATTCTGCATCTTAGTAATTTGCGATAAGAGATCAACAAGCCATTCAGATCGGTTCCCTTATTCAAGCAATTTACTATATAAATAAGACTCACTATAATTGGCTGCTGCTGTAAATATTCGAAAGTAAATGCAGTCAAAAGGACTGATCCGAAAGCAACTCAGTAACTCAGAAATGGGATCCACTATCGAATACAGTTTAAGCCTAAACGTCTAGCATGACAAAGACTACGCTAGTACAGTACAGCCTTTAGCCTGACAGAGCTTAACTCGGGCAAAATGTTTTCGTGTAGTTTTTCAATGGCATGGATTAACCTGGTACAAGCTGCGGGTGACCACTTTTTATTCCTGATCAGTGCCCGAAGTGAGCGTAATGCCCAATATCGAGACAATGACTTAACCTAGGCGTCTGTCCTATAGGCGGAATAAGCCAGTTACTCCTTCCTGATCATTGCCCGAAGTGAGCGTAATGCCCAATATCGAAACAGTGACTTGACCTCGGCATCCGACCTGAAGGCGGAAGGAGAAGCGTTTACATTTCAGTCCAAATGAGACGCTATTTATATCCATAAAACATCATGTGACTTGGAAATCCCCATTTTCTTCAGGTGTTCCAATTGGCTATTGCTTGCTCAATTGTCTGGTGATTAGCAGATTTAAATGCTTCCAGAACCTTCAGGTAAATCTCGGTGGGGGATTCCCCTGGTCGTGATTAGCATCATGTGGTTTCCGCTTGTGTCTTGTGACTCGTCTTGTGACTTTGCTGACGTTTCAATGACGTTGTTTTCATGATGACTTGTGGTAGTCGTTCTAGGCTAGCCGTTTTCAGTCGAGTCAGTTGACTTAATAATCAATTTTGATTGGCTGTAATCCTTTTTGGATTAGTTCTGACTGTCTCAGACTTAAGGATATTTCAGCAAGTTTGTTTTCTGTTCATCAATGAGTTGTTACAGGCAAACTGCCTGTAACACCTGGGTCAAGTTCTCAGCCAACCCTGCTCCAAGCACAAACCAGATTGCCACTGGGCTCAGTCTCGTTAACATCAAAATGTTGCCTTTTTCAAAATCGGATTTATACGCTACAGTTTCACTGACACTAAATGCCTCTATTACCACTACCTATTACATAACAAAGCGCGATAAGCCATTTTGAATCCGAAACAGAGCGAAGTGTCGTCATTAATTGGAGAAGTGCCTCATACGTATCAACGCAGCGAAGAGAGCTTCTTCAGTTTGTAATGAAAAACAAACACATGTGAGGTAGACACTGTAGTGAGATTGAAAAAACACTAAATTTTATTAATCCAACTTATTTTTATACCCAAATTAGGGGAAATGTGGTAAGCAAAAACAACAGCCCAGTCAACATCAGATTTGTCGCCAAAACATCAGACATCAGAAATTTCTCTGAAAACATCAGAAGTGGCAACCCTGTTGAAGACGTTTTGCAAGAAGTAACAAAAGTAATGAAAAGCATCAAATCAACGTCAGGTAAAATAAGCATAAAAACAACAACAAAAAGCAATGGGGAAAAGCAGGCCCATGTACAGGGGTAGGGTGAGTGACTATAGAGGTAGATGGGAGGGAAGATTGTGGCATCAGCGCAATATTACAGAATGTGACAAGCATATAAAACGAAGACCAACAGGAAGTCTGGCAAAATAGCAGGTCTTTTTATATTTTTTGCCAAATGAATAAGGCGCAGACGATTTCAATAAGGCGCAGACAATTTCAAATAAATAAAGGCGCAGACGATTTCAAATGAATAAAGGCGCAGACGATTTTCACGCAGACGATTTCAAAAATGTTGAGTAGCATATAAGTAAATTAAGTCCCAAAACTTAACAAAAAACAGGTTTATACAACAAAACGCCACAAAACTGTTCCATTAACGTAGTCCAATTCCCGTCCTGAACATAAATTTTTGCAACGATTCCCATCCGGATCCAATCGAAATCCCCAACAAATCGTCATTGACCGGTGTCAAGCGAAATTTCTGACTTGGCAAAATTTCTGACTTCACGAGATGTGCGCAAGCACAGAGGTACTCTACATATCAAATACGCTGACAAAACTTATGATTAGGGCTTAGGGTTTTGTGTTTACGTAGGAGCGTGGGGTGATGGTTTATGTTAGGGTTGGAAAACGAAAAATAATTTATTGTTGTCTAAGACTACGCCTAGCATTTTTCAGTGGTTGTAGTTATTCCTATAGCGTACGGTAGCTTGTTGTGGGTATCTGACACAGTCCCTTCGCCACGGGGGGGCTTTGGTGGGCTTAGACCCAGGTGCGCAACCATGGGGGGCATTATGGGCATTTCCCCCCCCGAAATTTTCATAACATTGCATAGCAATGTTGACAATTTTGCAGAAACTTTCAAAGAATAAAGTTAAATGGTATATTCTAATCATTTTAAAGAAAAGTCTTATTTGAATTTTTCTTTGTACTACTGGTTAATTATCTCCTTACAAAATTTATCTTGAGACAGCCCATCTGATCAAAAATTTCGTAAATGATTGGTATTTTAACCAAAAATATATTGGAATTGTCAAAATGTTGGAGATAGTTTTTAATATTGGCATTTCTAACACATTTTTTATCCTTTTGTTACTGTACAACTTTTCTCTGGGACAGGCCTCAATTTGGCCTCATGAAATTTTATAACATTAGGGTACTGTTGAACCTTACAAACTGCTGAAACTTTTGAAGCGACAAAAGAAATTTGACATGTTGGTTGTTAAAAAGTGTTAAAAGAGTATGCAGTCGCATCAAACCGCTTGTTCTACGACCTTTTGATTATTTTTGTTGAGGCCAAAACGGATCGTCATATGAACTTAGATCACTTCTTAAAAAAACGTTGTTTAGTTGCATTTTCGGTTCGAAACCTGATCGTTTTTCTAAATTTAGCGTGATGAATGTTTCACGTTTTAGTGTCTTCCTGGGTTGTTACCAGTACCACGGCTTGGGAAAAAAGGGTTTAATAAAGTGTCATTTGAGTGCTAGTGAAGTGTTGAACGCACCTACCTACTACACCGCTTTGGCTCCAAATGACGCTTCGCCAGACCCTAACTTTTGCAACCGTGCAAGCCATGACAATTCATGGGCTTCAACTTGCTTCTAAAAACTTTAACACAACTCGCGGATGCCATAAAAAGCCTGTTTGCCCCAAACACACCTGATCCATTATGCGCCAAAGGCACAAGGCTCCTTATCCGTTTTTCCCGAAATGGAAGCATTCAACGATCCCCTCACCTTTGAAATAGGATATCCCTCAAGTTTGGGATCTTCATTAGTGATAGAAATCCAAACACATGCCAAAATAGGGCTAGAACGAATTTGCTAAAACAAGATGAAAAGCTAGGCAGGTTTACTAGTAGCCTATACATCTGCAACACTAAAGCCATGACTAGACTAGTTGAGTACGGACAAAATGTAAAAACCCGTGTTTCGGGTAGCTGAGGAACAAACGGGAAAAGACGATTTTTTTAGGTTTTTAAATAAATGCGATTTTGATGGATAAAAGCTCAACATCATTTGGATCGGGCGTCTCTAACTCAAATTGCTCCGTGGGCCAAATTAGGACCTACAAACAAACCCAAGGGACGCATTATGATGTTGTGACGCAACAATGGCGGTACCTCATCTTTACAAGGAACTGCTTTTACATCTTATTTCCTGCAAAAGGTATCGTGAGTTACAGGCAAATAATTTCTAGCCATCTCTACGTTCGATTAGAAGTCTCAACGTTCATTTAAAAGGAGCTTCTTCACTCGATGGCCAACCACTATTAAACACCGGTGAATAAACTAACTTAGTGTTTGTATGAAATTTCCCAAACGCATCGCGAACCGCACAAAATGCTCTCGCGGGCCATGTGTTTGAGACCCCTGATTTAGATAGTACTGTACTGCTGTTGGTCACTGCGCAGTTTATTAGCGGATTATTGAGCATAGTGTTTAATGATGTTTGAAATACTGACGCATCACAATCAAAGTATACGCTCATCATTCAGTGAGTTGCCGAGTTTTGTGACAAACAATCCTGTGGCTGAAGAAGCCCTCTCTGGTTCCACTGATGTGGGTTTGTTTGTATATAAGGCAATGTACAGTTTTTCAAGATTATTTGACCTCTTCTTTGTAGCCTCAAAAAGACACATTTCCTTTATCACAATTTCTGATCGGATCTCTTCTTGTGCCGGAATAGTTTTGTGAGTCTTCACTCTCAAGGACTACATGAACTCTGTGCTTTATTTCAAATGGTGGACTCTGTGCTTTATTTCAAGTGCTTGAAGTACCTCCTTTTGTATAACAGAGCTCAAATGCCACTTTGGTGTTTGTTGAGCCTTATTATATGAGAAGTGGCTATAAGTTTCTGGGTTTCTTTGGTTACTAACTTAAACTGAATGTGTATGATTAAGGATCTAGTAGTTTCTAAAAGAAAGCCAAATATTTTGTAGAAAGCCATTGCAAACTGAAAAGGAATGAATCGATTCTGCAAGGAATCACAGCTTTTGTATGAACTAGCAAATAACAGCTTGTACAGTAAATGAAATAACTAGTAACTACGGTGTAGCTTTGAAGAACTACCTCACATGGTAGTTATTTATGTAGGTTAGCGACAAGACTAAACTTCGCGTAGACACCTATTACGAGCAAAATGAAGTCACATTCTGTCTAAATAGGTCAACTGAACGAAGTTATAAACGGACCAACAACGAACGTGCGGTAGTCAGTGAGCAAAACCCGCACACTCACGCTTCCAGGTAACAGTTGAAGGTTCAAATGTGCTAATTTGGCCGTTGCACACGCCACTCTTCAATTTCAGTGTTATCAGAATTACTAATATTTGATGCACAGCAATTCTAGGTTTTTTTAAATATCCGGGTTTGCTGGTTGAAAAAATGGGTTACGGGTAGTAGAAAATAGCCAAAAACGGGTTTCGGGTTCGGGTAAACCCGGGTTGGAAACACTAGAACCAGTGTTTGTATTGGGCTACTAATTTTTACTCTATTCTGGTCGTTCTGTCAGCATCTTGATTAAAACTGAAAGTTCTCATTTTCGGAAATGTTGCGAAGAAAACTTTATCTGTGACCGTTTGCGAAAAAGTTGTACAACGGTTGAATAAGCATGGTGACGTCATCGAAACGAAATTTCATGAAAATTGCCCCACCCCCCGAAATGAAGAGCTGGTTGCGCCCCTGCTTGGATCCCCATACAAAGTTCCTAACCCCACAAATTGAAATATGAAACACGATAAATTAGTGGAATTTTTGTCAAATTTGAATGTCAATCCCCCCCTGCACGAACGTAAATCCCCCCCGCACAAACGCATAGTCCCCCTATTGACGACATTCTGGCGATGGTTGTGATTTGACATATAACCAAAAAGTTTTAATTTGCACAACACACATCAAAAAACTAATCGCCAAACTTTATTCCTTTACCTTGAGAAGCAAAACAACTGGCAAACAAATAGCCTATGTAAGAAATTTCGCAGAGGTCAAAAATTTCACTTGATACCGGAATCAGCCCAATCGAAGTCGTTGCGGCGCGGCAGTGGTGCCGAAACCTTTAACTGCGCAGTGCACTGAATAGTCCTTACCCTATCAACGCTGCAGATGAGTATTACACTAGTGATAGTAGTTGCATGACATTGTTATGGTTCCACCGCAATCACAGTGTCCGTAAGCTACCAAGCCTCCAAAATGAAAACGAAAAAACAATTTCAGGGCTGATGCCAGTCAGAACCGTCGCCAGAAATTTTTCAGTAGGGGGCTTTGCGGTTCTGCGGGGGGCTTTGCATTTGTGCGGGGGGGGTTGACATTCTAAAAATTGACCAAATCTCCACTGATGTATTGTGCTTCATGTTTCAATTTGGGGGTTTTGGAGCTTTGTTTGGGGGGGGCTAAGCCCACCAAAGCCCCCAAGTGACGACGGGACTGATGCCAGTGCAGTTCGTGAGTCCGCAGTAGGTCTGCATTGTAGTTTTGCAACATAAAGGTGAGTGGATGAGTTTCTTGACGGTACTAATCTCCTGACTGAGCCATAATGCAGCGTGTAAAAAGCTATAGATATATACGAATACGATAGCAAACAACTTGCCGCTATCTGACAAAAATACATTGAACGTGCTGGATTAACTCAAAGAATTATGACCTAAGTATGCAATTGTGCAACTCCTCACTCCATATACATGGACAACACAGAGGAGTTGAATTACTATCAGGGGCGTAACGAGGTTAGATGGCGCCCGGATCAAGAAGCAAGTTTCACACCCATGTTCAGATCTGAGGTCTTTCGGAAGCAAATGTGCTGCATTGAAGTACTTGTAACATTGTTAGGACTTTTCGGCGACCCCGAAGTCATTAGGCGCCCTCGTAATGATTAGGAGCCCGGGGAATTGTGCCCCTTGCCCTCCGTCCATTACGTCCTGCGCGCAGCGACGCGCCTCAACAAACTGGGCGTAGCGACGGGCCTCAACAAATCATGGTACTCAGCTTGAACCAGAGGCACACGGGAACCTTTGGCTTTAGGAGGGTCAAAATTTTCAATTCGCCCGAATTTTTGCGCAACTGTGAGGGAAACGCATAGAAAAGTTTTGCAGGCCGATGATTCTGCTTAAGCAATTTGTCCAAACATATCGGGAAGTTTTTCCTACAATTTTTTCAATCTTGTCCGAATCTTCTCCCCACCTAGTATGCCTATAGCTCTAACGCAGAAACTTTGGCAAAATCTTTGCTATCTACACTATGGTGGATTGAAGAATTAGTTTTAAGCGATCTTAACAATTTTTACTCAAAATTTGAATATTTGCAGTCCAAAATTAGGTGAATGTCGGCGACTTTCGCCCCCTCCTGGCTACGCGTCAGGCAACAGTGACTGATGGATCCTTTTGTTGCACTTGTCGACAACTCACGTTGGCCACGCAAAGACAAATTTGGCATGGTTGGCGCAATTTGCAACCTGCAGAAAAATGCTTAGCTTATTGGTTGTTAAATCATTCCGTTTACATCATATAAATTTGAGCAGAAAAGCAATCTTCTGGTGAAAATTTTAACTTTTTTACTGGTGACTGTGGTGCTGGCGAAGGCTCATGGTTTTAAATTGGTGATAGGCTGATTCTCATCTGTGTTTTCTGGCCTGGCTGGATAGAAGCAGATCCATCGCCAGATCAACAGCATTGGGAGTGACTTTGAGTTTGTTCGGGGGCTTCGTAATAGCATGCAATGAATTGTTAAATGACTTCATGGGGAGACTAGAGGTTGACGTTGGAGGTATTGATTGTTAATTTGTGGGGCTCAGCACGCTTGCTTCCACTTCTGTTGAACGATGTCGGAACTTTTTTTAATAACCTGGTCTAGTAGGATTGATGTTTTTTTCTTCACATCAGCAATCCAATGTCGAAAAATGTGAAACGGTATTAAACACTTGATTGAAAATCTACATTTGTAAGTGGCGTTAAATGTAAGTTAGGGAAATATGCTAGGCCCAGTGTGAATTCACCATGCGATTATGAGATCGTTTTTCACGATAGCCAGCAGAGCTACCTAAAATGGGAGTAGTGTCCTGTCAAATGCCTTTCATTCATGCTGTGTTTTTGAATTGTCACTTCAGCAATAAATGAGCATGTGGGCCTGCATGTAAATACACAAGCTTCACTTGGAAATGTGATCGTCATTTAGCTTTTTATTAGAGTCCTATAGTGGGACACGAGTTGTCCCTTCCAAGTCTAAGAAGAACTGTTCTACTTCTAACCAGGTCGGGAATGCGTTTCTAACACTGTTCTTCACTGATTTCGCTACGGATAGGCAAAACAGTGGCAAACGCTAGTGCGCAGCATTTTAAAGCGGGGGGGGGCAAAATTATTGTATCTTGTTGTTGTGCAACTAAACATGTGTTTGATCATTTTGGGCTGCCCACCCCCTGGTTTCGGGCCCGGTCATCCTCGCAGCTCAGCTGTGCGCAGATCTGACTGTTGCAGCCCGTGAACATCACTGGCTACCTTGTCTTGTTCATATTGTAGGCTATATGTCACTTCTTTGCTTTACCATGGCACCGGTTTTTCTTCTACAAAACATTACGTTGCATAGTCACCTCCATGTAGCTACAAATCGTGCAACTTTGACCACTTCTCTTTGCTAAGTTTAGCCTCATCCATAGCTTTTTTCCTGCTCCCATTTTAACGCTGCATCTACCAAATCACTCTGGGTTTTACTTTTTACTGAACTCTTTCCTTCGGACTTTTATCCTTCGCCTCTGATGTCTGTTCACCAGCAAGCAATACTTGCCCTCACTCTACTTTCTTCTGCTTTTCACTGCAATTTCACATTCGGCGTGTTTTTTCGCAGTTCTTTTATACTGACTTTGTAATGAGATTTCGCATTAAAAACTCTCCGCATTCAACGGCACATATGCTCACGCAAACTGTTGGGCGTGCCGTTTTGCACATTCTCTTCAATTTATTCCACTTGTTGACTCTGAACCAGGGTTGCCAGATTGGCTTTTTTTCAGGCAAAATTTCAGAAATTTGGCCTCGTTTCAAGTTGGTTTCGCTGAAATAGGTTCCTATGATGTAAAATGGTACTATTCCATTTTTTTCGGCAACATATTTGCACAATTTTTATGATAAATGATATGTTAGACTGACGCCCGCGTTCTAATTTCAGTAATATTTTGCATAATCACTGGAATGCGTGCGCTCACTGCGCTGTGTAGTGTGTTGTAAGAACTAAGTAAGCTCAACGCTTGCAAACAGGTCTGCGACCCCACCATAGAAATGCGACAATGACGTCGAGAAGTGGAAGGGCTGTAATAATTCTGGTCGTAAGTACAGGAGTGAATGGGAGATGACTTTCGTATGGTTGCGGAAAGCTGCCGATGGGTCAGTGCACAAACTGTCGCACTGTTTCACACAAAGTGTGCAATCTCACAAACCAGGAAAAGTCTGAGAATCATCAGTAATGAGCTCCAGTACAATGCCAAGCATGGCTTAATCTTAATTTAAAATAATTTTTTTATAATTCTTGTAATTTAAATATTTTTTTGTGACAAAGGCATGGTAATTCCGCAAATAGTTTGGCTTTTTTCTGGCCTTTAAACAATCGGTTTGGCCATTTTCTGGCCTCTTTTTAGCACTGTTCGGCTTTTTATTGAAATTTTCATCTGGCAACCCTGCCCTGAACTCTTTACTGCACATTTGCTCGGAACGCCGGTAGACGCTGTCTTCTGCAGTGGCCTTCTTGCCGAGTTGGTCCGAACGGAACGCACGTTTCTTCTCTATACTATAACTCGAAATTTGTTTTTCGAGCTCCCTTTGCTCACCAGGAGTCACTCGCGGGTGATTGCCCGTTCAACTGCACGCTGTCTTTCTTTGCCCAATTTTCCATCGAGGTTCAATGTCGTTCAAATGACTGTCTCGTCGAATCACTCGTGTGACTACGTCACAAGAACAGCTATTCCTTGAAGATTTCAAAAGTCAGCGAACGCTTTTTCAGTCCTTCCGCAATTAGTGGAGGCTTCCTACCTGCAACACTGTGCTTTTTTGTATACCGAGGATAGTCCCACTCCAACCAATACCTCAACGCAGGGCTATTGAGCTGGAACTCAAATTTCAGCCTCCGGCTCCAGAATGGTGTGGTGCATTGAAAACAAACAAACATTATATTCTTTTTTTGCCCTACGAACTATGTCTGTGGAACCAGAACCCAAATTTCAGGCTCCTGCCATGCAATCTCGCTTGGGCTCTGGCTCTACACCCCTGCCTCAACGTCAGCCAGCTCCATAACCCCACCAACGCTTTCATCGAAATTTCTCCTTTTCTTCCGTGTTGACCACAAACGTAACACCTTTTCCGTGGTTTTGCTCTCTTCACTGTGTCGTAGGCGTTTGCCAAATTTTTCTTGCTCTTAAACTTTGGACTGACCGTTTGAGAGTTCTGATTTTCGGCAGCACAACACTTTTATAATTTGGTTAATTGCATACCACAATCATTCACGCCCCATACTCATGATAGCTCGCCACTGGTTACTCAGTTTCAACCTAGCCCCAGGGCTAAAACATTTTACTAAACCCGTCATATTTTTTTTGAAATTTTGTTTTTGTTTATTTCTATACCGTGATTTCGCCATTTCCTGAACTAACTTTTCTGCGCGTGATTTTGCTGTGTTGCTTTCACTCACCGTTTTAAATGAAGTGAAAACATCTTTTGAAATTGTTTTGTCATTGTAAGAAAATCCTCACCCTCAAGTCGTATGCGTAGCAAAGCATTATAAACTCGAGCTCAACAGCAAATAGGTGAACACCTTGCAACACAAAAAAGAAATTATTTTTGATTCGTAGGCTGCGTGTTAAGCTTGCACTGACCATGCCCTGTAACACAGAGACCTAAGCCTTGCTGCCTACTATTGAACACGCAGCTTGCGGAACGTAAAAGTTTGAAACGGGTAGGTCTGCGAAGACTGAGGTAATTCCGCCAACAACGTAAGAGCATCCGCATGACTAGAACATCGGACTAACGAAGAAGCGAGAAAGTGAGGCCAGAGCCAATTTTGCTTGAGCGACAAGAAAGTTAATTCCGAACGTTTCCTCGCATCAACGATCATCTAAGTGTGAAATCTGAAGAACCGTACTAATGGCTGACGTTTTGATGTCTCGTAGATTTCGCAAAAAGAAAATAATTCCGCTGAGTTCAGGTTAGAACGAACGGTTGATAATGAAACGGTGATCGAATACAATATATGTATGCGTAGCAAAAAAAAGAGCACGAACAAACAAGAATAAATAAATACGGCTTTATTGTAACTACAGGGATCAATCTCAGGAAGGCTTGCAGGAAAAAAAATGATTCTCGGAACTACAGCACTTGCTCGCAAGCCACTATGCTCGGCGGCGCCGTTCTTCACAGCACGACGCTGTAGAAGTGACTGGTAAGTAGGTAAGTTCACGATCTCCTCACTCGTTCAGCCAGGGGCGTCAAGATCCTCGCAAAACCCTGGTGGGTTTCATGCAACTATTCAGCTTTCAGTACATGTGAAACAGAATCGAACGAGAGATAGTAACAGCAAAGGTAAGTTGTTACACCGAACTCGGGAGCAGGTATACGTCCAAAAAATATCACTCTGCAGGCTTGCAACAGTAAGCCACCCAGCAGGAACGCAAGGACTACCAAGTTAACTTGCGGCGCAAGTTTAAATCGCGTCCAACTAACACAGAAACCTACAACTACTTCTGGAGTTAACAGCCTAGCTCCCATGGGCAGTTTCAAACAGTGAGAGAAAATGAAACAATAACAATGGGAGAACATTCAGTTGAAATCACAGAAGCGAACGCAGCCGACGCACGACACGCATGCGCAAGATCTGTACCTTGCAGCAACGGGAATGGCCGAATGCAAGGGCAGAGCGTCAGGACGACTCTATTACGATGTACTTTGTCCTAAAACAGATCGTTTCAAAAACAACAAAGCAAGCGACTGTGGGTAGGTTGGTCAAAGTGACCCTTGTTCGCTTTTAGGAACAGTACAGTGCTTTCTGAACGTCTCAGAGCAACGCAATAATATTTCTGCAACTCGCATCAGGCGAACACTGACGGGAGTCGGAATTTTGACAACGCTCTAAAACACCTTAGTATCCTAGCTTTCGCTAAGTACGTGCATAACGCGAAGAAACGTACACGATGTGAAAATGAATATAACGCAGTTGTTCTACATAAAAAACTAGGTGTAGTTCTGTAGACCGAAGGCAACAAGTTTAGTCAGCAGAAACGGCTGCGGCCTAAACTTGCGTTTAGGTTTTATATGCTGTTTCCGTTCCACCCTGACTTGAAAACGAATGCGAATGCTTTTGACGACAACTAACAGCAATTGAAAGCATGCCATTCTTCCCCGCGCCACAAAAAACTGATGAATGCTACGATGACCAACAAGAAGCAAGACCCAGCAGCTCGCGACTCATAAAATTCATTTTGTCCGTCATTTTACCGGTAGGGGAACTCCCTGCCATTTCGCCTAGTCAGTGAAAGTCGCGCGAGCGATTACTGCTTGGCTTTTACTGGCGCAACGGTCAGCGAAACTGACGCTATGGTCGCAGTTGGGCAGTCATGAAAGGTGACGCTCGATGTACTGGCGCATGGTCCTCAGGCACTCGGGACTGGACAGGCATTGCCGCAGTGTTCTGCTCTCCGATTCGTTGGCGCAGACCAGGTTGGCCAGATGCCGGGATCGCATTAAGCGCTTCGTGGCTGCTAGCGACTGTTGAAAAAAATAGCGTTTGAATTAAAAAGCAGCGTTTCTTGCTTTTGAAACAGGTGCAAAACTGCGTTACTTCTGTTTGCTGTTTCCAAGCAAGTCTTCTTGAATAGTTTCCAACGCCTTTGGTAACCATGGTGAGAACAGCACCAAAAGCTGGGTATTACACTAAGTCAAGTCGCTATATTTGTGCAATACATTGCGAAAAATGTCGTGCGGGAAAAATCCAAAGGTCATACTTTGACGGCTGAGCGTTATCGTCATGACACTACAAAGAAAAACCCTAAAACCGCACGATTTCCGTGAAAAACAATAAGTGGGATGACACGCAGTAGCGCATTTGCTGATATTGTATTTTCTGAAACTTTCCAATGTAGATCAACAGCTGTTTTCGTGGTCAGCTTCGCAAAGTGGAAAAACCAGCCAGGCAGTCACACAAGACGCCAAAAATAGCACTAGGAATGTTGACAGCGATCACATAAGCCTGAGCTGTCACACAGTTCAATGTCACACGAGCACCATCCGGTCGGTCAAACTGCACTTCATGTTACCGAGTAGATTTTCGCGGCGTATACGTACTGTACAATGGTTAGGAGTTCCTGCACTTGACTGTTTTGGAGCAAGCTGTTTCGGTACAGTGCTCGACGCTTATCACCAGAGTTTCTATACTCAAGTGTTTTTTAAGTCCAGGATTTTTGCAGGTGCCACCGCAATGGTTTTGTTTACGCTGAGACATTTCGCTCATTTGTCCGAAATAGTTTAAACGCTTTCTGTCGTCTTTCGTTTTCGGACATTTTTTGACCGAATTGACTTTAATTCTTTTTTGTCATTTCAAAAAATTTCGGTCAATGTTCGAAAAAAACAGCTACCGAGGTTTCGCGCTCATTAGGTCCCGCATTCACGTTCACTAAACTAATCCTCAGCAACACCCGGAACGAACTTAACAATCGTGGTTTAAAGAAATGTTTGAATGTGGGTTTATGTGCTATGAAGCATGACAGACCCAAAGACATCAAGACACAATTAGGTTTGCAAGATTACACTGCCCGAGTCGCGCAAAGTCTTGTTTACTGAAGGTTTTCAGACCAACTCATCCGTGTTTTCCTTAAAAGTGAAACCAGGCTCAGCAGCGCGTAGAAGCAAGCTATGCGACACTTTAAAACAGTGGTTCTTAACCTTTATATGCACTCGTACCCCCTGACCTTTCATCAAATTTTCTCGTACCCCTTGTCTGAAATCAAGTAATTCATAGTAACATAGTTTCATCGCAACGAATATAACGATACAATGAACTTACAAAGTACACCAACAATCAGACAGAGGTAAAGCTTTTTTTGCTGTTTTTTTTCAATAATTATGCTGTTGCATGGCTCTTCGTTTAAGACAGCCACTTGCTTGCATGTCATCATCGAGCTCTTATAGATTCCTGGCCTTAGTTTCGATGTCCAAGCGAGTTGAGAAACTGCTTTCACGTAAGTAGGTTGATGAAAATAGCACAAGGACTTCCGAAGATGTCTTTGCTAACTGCGAGAAAGTGTTGAGTTGCGTGCACCAGAAGGTACCTAAATACATTGAATGGAAGTTTATTTTAATTTTTCTACTCGTTTTCATGTCAACTAGATCTTCCTCATACCATCATTGTGATCCATAGATTTTAGGTTAAAGATAAATGGGTTCTGTCCTGCATCCAACCCAGTGAAACAGAAACCTCTCCTGGTTGAAGCCTGAAAGCAATCCTGGAAGGACTGCTGTAACACCTGCACATGCTTTTATATTTCCATGACAATGATTAAGGATATTTTTCCCTTGGAAACTGCACCAAGTTGTGGAAAATCAGCATAGGTGCCTGATCCAATGCAACGAATACAGCTTGAAATTTTATTAATGAAGGCAGATATGTTTTCCCTAGCTGTGATCATGTTCATCGCTGTTACCCGAATGGAGGTGTTCAAGTCATTAAGGCGGCAGGATATATCTGCAAGGTATGCCAAAGGACATAACAAATTCCTCGTTTTCAAAGTACCCTGCTATGCCACTACTTCGGTATCTCAGAAACTGCTCGATTTCTTTGCACAGCTCAAACACGAGTAAGCACTCGAACACGGGATAGCCACCTCATTTCTGTGTGGAAAAGAACACTGTGTTGATCCCCAACTTCATTACAAAAAACTTTGAACACGCGGTGATTCAAGGCATGGCCTCTGATAAAGTTTACAGCACTCACAACAATCGAAAACACTTCTTTAATTTTCGGGGCGTGCATGCCTGGGTTAAATTTCAGGGCGTGTATCCCAGAAAAAATTTGGTGGTTCGTACCCCTTGTTTCAGTGCTTCGTACCCCCGGTTAAGAACCACTGCTTTAAAATGACAGGTAAAATTGTGGTGTCGGTCATTTGGGCAACGTCGCATGATTAAAAGTTTGTAAAATCTTGCAGTTATTTTGTAAATATCGCGTCCGAAAGGTTACCATCAATACCGGGAAGAGGAAAAATCGAAGACGAGAAGTTACAAAGGTTTTAGCTTTTTAAGCACCCAGTGTTTTCCATTTAAACGGTTTGATTGTGGGTGGCTGTTCCGTAAAGTTGTTGCTTTGTGGAGTTTTTATTGACATACATACAGATAGCCTTCTCTAAAAAAAATTAGTGCACTGATGCAGCACTGGATTTAGATGGGGGGGGGCCTGGGACCCAGGGCTGGTGGAAGGCCCCACGTGCGGATACAGAATCCTTAGGTAGATGGTTGACGAAGTCATTAGTACTCCAACGGATCATTTTAACCTTCATGACGTAAGCTTGTGACGTCACATATGTTAATTCAACTGTAACAAAAGTTTTTGAAGCAACATGATATTTGACACAATGATTTAGCGGTTTGTGAAACTGTTGCAAAACCGGTCACCATAAGCATCGCATATTCTTATTTTTGAAAATTTGCTTTGCATAGACTGAACTTTACAGTCACAGTCTGTTTCTGAGTTACTTGTATCAATATCATATAACTCATTTCGAGTAACAAACTCTTTCAAAACACTGCTATAGAGGCACAGAGATTTTGTAGGTCTATCGATCAGGTACACGTTTTCGCGTTATAAAGTATGCATTTTTAGGTTTGGTCATGTAAACGTGCTAAGTACTTTACTGGTGAATGAAACGTTAAAAACTGAAATCAAAGGCGACGTTATACTACATTTCATACACATCCGAAACTAAGATTGCACAACAGAAAAGGATTTTTTTTTTTGACGAAGTGGTCCAAGATCTGTGAAATTCCCAAAATTATTGGTGGACGGCGAAACAAAGGTAGTCATTTCGTCACAAGAAGGGGTGTAAAATTTTCACAGGGTGACCTCACCCTCAAATGCTCCCGAAAAAGTTACTGGCCTGTTTACAGTATGCATATGACAGGGAGTGCAACTAGGAAAGCCCAAACCGATTTTAAAATGCTTCAATTAAGTTGATGTTGAAAGTTTAACACTCCAAACTTTTGTCCGATTCTGTTTGTGCCCTTACCACCATTTTATTCGAAAAGATGAATGTGTTTCGTTCATATTTATATAGAAGAGGGCAAAGCATGATATATTGATTGCGTCCTGCTACAAAGGCGAAAGACATCGAGTTATCTCTCCATCACCACTGGCTCACAGGGTTATTACACGAAAACCTTGTTATCTATAATGGCAATGTTCTTGCTTTTCAAGCAGCAAAGTCACCAATGTCTGAGTCAAAGTCTAATTCTGGCGAAGGACGTCTGATTCCATGCTCATACCTTTACCAGGCACGGTGACAAGTTGATCTTGGTCATGGACGTGCGAAGTCGATTTTTTATCAATTTTAACTTCGAAAACGACCTCTCGCCACTGTAGTTTGAGATCGTCAGAACCGAATACATCCTCAGAGTTACTTCAACATTAGAAAGTGTCCGAGACACATTTTCGAATAAAGAGTTGATACAAGAACAACTCTGCTGATGCATTACGCAATCTTGGTTTTCATCTTTGAATATTTTAGCAAATGATGCAAATTGAATAAGTTCCCCATCAAAGGAGATGTCTAAGTCATCGGGGTATATGTTGACGAGTATTGATGCTGCCCTTTCAAGCTGTTCGAGAGTAAGTGCTGCAAGACACCTGAAGAATCCGAACCGGCTTGCAACAAGTTGGCTGGAATGAAGACGATGGTTTGTAGACATCAGAAATTGATCAATTACTGTCAAGTAACTGTCTGCAAGAAAACAGACACCAAACGTTGCAGAAGCGACTAATAATGTTCGCTTTGATTGACCTGACCGGCTAGCTCCGTATCAATTCTTCCAAATGGGTCACATCTGTGACTAACCGTAATCGTGGCCTCTATATGTTCCATTAATTGTTAGTGGCTCAGGCGCTCAAGAACGTGCTTCCAATTGCAGAATCCTTTTCCAACATGGAAATGCGCACATTTAGTCGTGCTCCGCGGACATCAGTCTTCAAGTGAAACAATAAACACAACCATGTGAAGGAGGAAAACAAAGACAGCTTCTACAACTACTTCGCCGTTGTGGTTGTGGCGAGGAAAGACTTCAGGTGCATTTCCATGACGAATTCTGTCTTTTACGTGTCGTTGCACAGCTTGGCTTAAAAATAACTTTTCATCACAATGTCGAAGAGTACCTGTTTCAATTTCGAAGAGTACCTGCTGAAAGTCTCGCATTTTTTTCCGTATATTTCCTGGCCTGAGGCTGATATCGTTGCCTCCAGTCATAGCGGCAGCCATCTAATCTATCATGTTTTTCGATGATTCTTCTTGAAGTTCTTCTGCTACTGGTGCTGCACCGTTTGTCCAACTACATCTACTCTCATCATTACGTAGATCTAAGTCTGTCACAGCATGTTCGTCGATTTTATCTCCTCTCACATGTTCCGCAAAGTGTCGCCGCTGGACTTCATTGTCACCGTAGCATAGTAATCTTGAATCTTTCTAAGTTAGCTGCAATTTTGTCCGCTCTCACTTTTCCCTCTTTTGCTTTTCTACATTTTTCAGAACCACTTGGATAAGCTCTACGTCAGTGGCGCAACTAGAAGTTTGAGCCAGAGTGGAAAACGTAGCTGAAAGGGGTCAGTAGCCAACATTCAGAAAAAAACTTGAGAAAGGGTGGTGAATCCGGATGTGGATGGCTTTACTAAAACCTTAAATCACCGGAAAATACTCATAAAAACGCAAGAAACAACAACCTATTGAAAACCAAACGAATACTAAAACCGAACACAAGCTCAGTGGGGCCCGCTTTTTGCATTTAGCTTGCCAGTGGGGCGATTCGCCCCTCTGCCCACCGTCAGATACGCCACAGCTCTACACCTGTTAAGGTGTCGATCCCCCTTCTCTCCATGTTTATTATTAATAAGCTTAACAATGCTACTCATATGCGACCTGTGCAGGTCTGTATAAGGCAGACACAAAACCTCACAGTAACGAGTAGAGACGAAAGCTGATGCGTTCTGCGTGGCTTTCCCTTGCATGCATTAGATTTAGATACCTGACCGACTTTCAGGAAACCGTAAGTGTAATAGTTGCTTCGTCACTTATAACACCAAACAATAATCAAGAGAAATACCGCCATCTGGCCGACCGATAACCAATAGCGTCTATAATCAAACTTTCCTCGCATAAAATAACTAAGTGGCTTGCACATGTCGCACATGTACCTCAACACGCGAACATGTTGGGGGCTCAATTTGGTGGGGGGCCCTAGGCCCGGGCCGCCCTAAATCCGGCGCTGCACTGATGCGTGGAGGGTCCATGGCCAACCGACCATGTAACTTCTCTAGTGCGACAAGTGTTGCACATGTATAGAGCAGAAACAGAAACAATTAAAAACAACATTTAGTAGCGAAACGTGCGCTACAATCAATGCGAAGGCTGAGCCTGTTTGCTGTTAGAAAGCAAAGATATTCGAGGCTCAATACACGATAATGCACAGCACAAATCAAGTCATCTTCCATATTAAGCCTGCCTCTAGATTTGGTTTTCATGGAAACAAGAGCCCCTGTTTTCGAGAGTCATTGCAAAACGTACTCAATTTCAATAATACAAGGCCGTGGCCATCATAAATGCTTCCGCGGTCCACAGGCTGGGAAACCTTGCCTTGATGACTCGTAATGTCGTTCAATGCATCCGTTCATATATCTTATGTTGTCTTTAAGTATGCTTACATCAAAACATTCAAATGGATTTTGTTTCCTTACTGAGGATGTTTCACGACGAATATAATTGCGATTGTAATCGCGATTACTTTCTATGTAATCGTAATCGATCACATTGTGGTTTTGTTTATTCGTAATCGTAATGTTGCATGTGGCAAGTAATCGTGATTGATAACATTTCTGATATAATCGATCCATGTTTGGTCGCGTTTATGGCAATAAATGCGCTCATCAGTAAGTGGTGCATGGCACTGTACGACACGAGCTACCTGCTCGCACCAGGGCTTTCCTTATACAGCTAACTTGCATACAAATTTAAGAGATCAAATATTGCTTGCAATGCAGTAGCCAAACATGACTGGAGCAATAACTTAGTTTTGGTTCGAGTGTCTTTCGCTATTGCGCTCCGCCCGGTGTGTGAGGCTGAGGGTGGTGATGCCGATCTGACACAAGCTCTGTCAAAGTTGCACCCTAAAATTTTGAGTAACAAAAAATAGACCAGTCTTTGAAACGAGACGCATTTCAACTCAAACTCTATCGAATTTCGGTCAAGCATATGAAACACAATCGTTATGACAGTGTGGAAGAAAACATATTAATTTCGGTGCGGAAGATAGAAAATAGGATTAGCAGGACGTACATTTCATACTTTTTACTTTGTCTCGATTCTCATTAAGATATTTAACATCTTTTACGCGCATTACTCATGCGCGTCCCCCCCTCTCGAAAAAATATTTGAATGTGCAATAAGCAAGCAACTACGCTCTAGACCAGTGGTTCTCAAAGTGGGCGGAATCGCCCTTTGGGGCGCGATTCCGCCCCTTGGGGGCGACTTTGAAAGACAAAGGGAAAAAAACAAAAGGGGCGATAGGGGGTCAAAACAACACAAAGGGGCGAAAATGCTCAACCACTAATCGATTATTGAGTTAACTTCAGTAGCCTACTAGTATGACTTGTTAGTTTCTTGCAAATTTTACTTTACTATTTATATTCGTATATTCGTTGGAGGTTGTTGCTAAATCAATTTATCTATTAAATTTTTACTCTGGATCGTCTATGTGCCCAGCTACAGTGTGGATTATTTTCACAAGAATTCTGAACGCAATATTAGTGAGGTATTTATAGTTGCTAAGTTCAGATACTGAATGGCCTGGTTGAACTATTTAGCACTTCCTTTAAATAAAATTCTTTAAATTTACCACAGGCTTGTGTTTGCTTTATCAGGTTTGGGGGCGAAAACGACATGTCGAGGGTGAAAAGGGGGCCATGGAATAAAAAAGTTTGAGAAACGCTGATCTACACCAACATACTCACCACGGACGAAGACGCACATATGTCGCGTACTCGTGGAATCACGTGACGACGGAATGTCTGGTGGGGAAGCACCTCTGAAAAGAAGCCGGCAGAGCACGCTTCGCTGGCGGTCAGAGTGCGGTTTCCGTACAGCAGTGCATTCGCCTGAGTGACATGAGAGCAAGGTGAATCGCACTACGCCCAGTCTGCATAAGCGTGTTGGGCGGAAATGAGCCCTGGATGTGTTGGCGCAATTCAGCAATCAAAACGTTCGAATCTTCGGCGCAATCGATGCCAAGCCGAATGGCTTGGGGAGAGTGTGTTCTTTTGGCAAGCCGTTAAATTACAAAAGTTTGCAAACCAACCGCAAGATTAAACAACCCGGTTGCAATTTAACAGTAAAACTCTGATAATGCTCAAGTAAAAAAATTGAGTACCACTCTCTCAAAAACAGAAACTTTACATGGAAACGCACGGCAACCAGTCTACTTTCAAGTTACCAAGACGGATAAGAAAAACTGTTGGCAAGAGAGGCTAGACCGAATACAGTATAAATGGATTTTACTTTGTTTTACCAATGACTCTTCTGCTGGTGACCACGAAGCCAGGCATACGTACACTTCAAGAGGTTTTTACGATATATACCAGCGTCAAATTGAACACGCATGTTAACTGTAGTTTTTGTCCAATTCCAGTGCTGCATACGATCCCAACCTTCAGCCTTGATTCCAAAAGTCACAGCATCAAAGCACGCATTGTTTGCCGAAAACTGAAAAGCTTTTCGACTGCGAAATTTAGCTTACCATGGCCTGGTTGAATGACTGAGGTAGAACAAATAACATTTCAAAGCTGGCTCCACACAGAATCATTCGAAGACAACAAGCGGAATGTGAATGCAACCTCGCACGGCGATCTAACCACTACACACGAAACAATCGATTGCTCATTAACTAATGGTCTCTGGTGTAGTGCCGCTACTTCAGCATATTGTTCGCTCTGCATATTTTGTGTTTGGCAATTTCAACATTAATTACAAACCTCTTAGCGTCTCTCATTTACTGTCTGGAAGAACGTGAAGGTCAGCGCGTTTTCATCAAAATATACAAAAACACATCATAATCTTCAGGGTCACATTTACAGCCAGTGAAAAATTGTATTGTATCGCAACCAAAGTTCCTTACACGCGGTTGTTGCTAAAAGTAGCAGCCGCCGTTTTTCAACGAAAACCTTCATGGAGTGTATCGGCATTTGTACACCAGAAGAAAACCACCCCGTTCAACAGACTCAGTTTCAAAGAAGCATGGGTATGAAGTCTCCTATTGCGGTAACAAACAAGACTTAGCATATCCACGGATGAGAGCTGTTCAGTGGCACGGTAAATGAGGATCTTTTCCAGTAGATTGCTTGCCTAGCGCTTTTCGTTTTCGTCGAAACGTCATTATTTCCAGCACGCTTGGCCTCCCGGCTATTCTTCTGCCGTTCATAACTGTTTGTTGCCCAAGCAAGGGAATCGTCAAAATTAGTATTTCAATACGCGCAACGCAATTCTCCAAACCAAATGAATAGTGTGCTAAGTAGTTCGGTAGAAGTTCAACGAACGGTGATGTAAATTAGGTCAAGCCGTACTCTATCTAGTTATAACTTACAACGGGTGGCAAGTGATTTTTTAAAACCACTAGACTTCACGTTAAACACTTGCAAAAGTTTTGACAGGTCATTTTGGGGGTGTACAAAAGTCAGGGTTTTCAATCTTTTCCCCAAACGGTTCTCAGCAGTGTTTCGCAAACCTCAACGTTACCCTCACACGAGAATTCAACTGAATGAAAGCAGCAACATCGAAGGTGCATATCAAGCATGCCCAGCTTTTTTGTTTTAAATAAGCTACATCAAAGCTTTCACACGACACACTGACGTCACTATGAAAAGCAAACAGAGCAATCTTGGCAACGACAAACGAAGCAATTATAAGGAGTGGGAACATCAAGACGTTAGTATTTCCGTTGGCAGAAAACACCTTGGCTGATGACGACGTCTGAATAGACGGAAGGTTTACATCAGGGTTGCGGATTCGGAGGTAAAATATCCGACTCCGACCTTTCCAAAATTTCCGACTCCGACTTTCAAAAATTTCCTGATATTTGGCTGTTAAAATCAATGGAAATCGTGGTGCACAACAAGAAACCTGTTTCAACAAAACTTTCAAAAGAAATTTTACAATTTCAACAGTATTTCTAAATTTAGGAGTGTGATGCAAATAAATATCCAATTGGACTTCCGGAGTCGGAGTCAGACAAAAAAATCCGACTCCGACTCCCAGTGTTGTTAGGTATCCGACTCGGACTCCACCCAAAAACCTCCGACTCCTAACGACTCCGCAACCCTGGTTTAAATAAGTTCACTGCTTCTGTAAACCTACAATTTTAAGTTCGTATCACCTTCCGGCGAAAATCCCCTTCGACAAATGGGGTTTATACAACAAAAACGCACCACTAATTACTAAGAAGTCAGGGAGACGATAGGGTGCGTGTTAATAAACGTCGCGTGCGGTTCGAAGATATTTTTTCACATTCTCAACTTTTAGAAGCATCTTTCCTGTTGCTAATTCAAGGGACAGTAACTGCACTTACCCTCCCTCTTGCAAAGGCTACGTGTGGAAAGCAGCAATAACAAAATTAAAACAAACTGGTATTGCTTTGTGTCTGGGTTTTGGCCTAATACAGTCCACTCATCAAGTAGTTATAAACATTAAAAGTCAACGACAAGCCACCCAAGAAGTATATAACATTCAGTATCTAACGGGAACACGAAATAAAATATACGAGGTTTGAAAATCAATATTAAATCGCGTGGCAAGCAAAGACGACGGCCGCGGTGCTAAACGTGAATTCACAACTGCACCGATTCAGTATCGCCACAAGCCCTGGCATATATGACAACTGTTTTTAGATTGAAATGTTTAATCTTTCAAAGACAGAGCTGAACCACCAAACTCAAAGCGCGTGACGTCCAGGAGTTTACCACCAGATTCAAAATATCTGCAGCATGCCCAAGCACTCAGCACCCCAGAAGGCAAAATAAAGCTTCGCAACTCACCAGACTTTGATTGAGCAAGCTGGGCAGCAGGTAGGAAGCACATCCATCAGGCGTTAAACCCTGCTGAGGATAAGGAAACTGGATCCAAGCGTTTTCGTCCGCCAGCACCACGTCACATAAGCACAACGTGGACGCACCCAGACCCACGGCTGGACCTTGAACAGCAGCGACGATCGGCTTCGTGAAGTGGATCAAGCAGCTGACAAATTTTCTAAACAATAAAATATCGAAGGCCAGGTTATAAAATATTCCCGCGTTAGAAAATGCTATTCCAGTCAATGTGGGGCTAAATTCCGGTGTAAAGTTCTCCAGCAACAGACAGCCGCAAGCGACTTTGCCAATTATTTTCAAATATAAAGTATACTAACACAAATTTAATGTGACAACTTAATGAAAAAAGATTGCTAAACAGCTGTACAACCTTACAGCGTGAGCTATTCATGATGTCATCAAAGTTCCGTAGTGCGCCTGTGCAGTCTACCAGCGATTTCGTCAAGGTGTGCAAATAGCTCGAGAGAAATTTAAATTCATATTTCAATAAAAGCGTTGAACACATCCAGAGGGCAGGTAGAAGTTCATATTTCACGGTTCTATGCAGTGCTTTGAAATACCCTGTTTCGATAGTGTGGGGAGCAGAGGGTTAGGTCGGCCAACATCAGGTGGACGGCGGACACGGGCAAGCCGGCCGAGGCAACCGCGCAATTAAACGGTAGCTGGAAACAGTCTTGCACTGAAGGCTGCTCCCTACGCTTTTATTAAAAGATGTATTTGGCATAAAAACTATAAGTTAAAAAGCGCAGCATTGACTTTTAACTTGAGCTATTTTGAGGTAATGACTAAAAGTCTACTTAATTATCATGCGATTTTTTCACTGTCGCAAACAAGAAAGTGCGCTCTTGACTGAAACAAGACTTGAGGTTGTGGCTGTAGCTTGTCATTAATATGTTTTCTATCTATGTTGCAGAAACCGCGTGTTAGTTCAAATCTTAATCTTAAACCAAGTTTTAGCCTTCTTTTTCAAAAACAGTTTATAGTTTAACCTGAATGCACCGCGATAACCGTTACTGTTGCCACGATAACTAAGAGAAAAATTCAGAATCTTCATGATTTTTTCATTGTCTCTCGACATCGTTATCTATTGTTACAAACTACAATCGATACTTTTATCACTGACAAGGTCTCATACCATGTGAGTTCCAAATAACATAGACACCTACTTGGAAGACACTTTTATTTTTTCTCTTGCGTTCAGAAAGTCTTTAGAGTCAGGCGGAGCACAGACTATTTAAAGAACTCACTGCGCAACAAAAACTCAATATACCTGCCTCCTACAATCCTATAAAGAAGAATCGCCATGGCTTCCACAGTATGTACGGACTACGCAACAGCATAAATCAGTACAATAGGTGGCATTACAAAACATAATTCTGTTCCCAATAAGTATTTGCGCTGAATCTAAAAAATCAGCTGAGTTTTTTCCTTGTTCTACGCGTGCTGGACGTGCTACTACTTGCCTGATTCCATCCACAGCCGACAACAGCTCGGTTTTATTGCGTTCAGATGAGTGGAACGTGAAGTACCGCAGATCGAAACCGGAACAAAACACAGGTCCGGCAGACACAAGCAGCACAGTCTTGCACGGACTTTCTTGCGCCATTTCAAGCGCTGCGCACAATTCGTCCAGCATCTGCAATCAAAATTTTCAATCAACTGTGGTTAGTTGAAAAAAGTCAAACAATGGGCGAAACTTAGCCCAGGTCGAAAAAACGCAATTTCGAGAGGACAATTTCACAAGGGCCCTCTGAGATCTAAGGTACCAGTTCATGAAACAATGGTCCAACATCAGAAGTTCCAAAGCAGGTCTTCCCAGGTTAATTGACATAAAATGTTCGAAACCAATATCTTAAACTAAAACTGTTACGTTCCTAACAAACAGTAAAAGATTACTTGTTAATTAATAATATAAAAACTCAAGAATAACACTGACAGTTAAAAAGAACTAGGTTTTCTGCATATAATCAATCAGGCGACTGTGCTCTGCTTTCATCTTTTTGCGATGATTCAAGTTGCACATATCTACATTCAAGTACTCTACAGTCTACACATTGGGGTAAGCAAGGAATCTATCTGCAAATTTTTATAGGAAATTGATTTCAAGTAAAAATACGCATTCTCAGTCTTTATTCAAATATATTTTTATTTGTCTTCAATGCGTTACAAATGAATGATCAAAAAATTCAAATAAATTCAGTTTAGTTCCATTTTAACCGAAGTGCATACGAAAGAGTGCACGCATTTAAGTAGCTAATGGCAACCAATGCATAAGCTCTACCCACAGACTACAAAAAACAAATGCACTTACCAAAGGCGTTAAGCAGTTATACTGTACATGTGATGCCGAAAGTTGTAAAGATTTCGACTTTGTTACTACATCATCATCAGCTAGATCTAAGCGATGAGATCCATACCGTCGACTTCGCTTCGGACAAATAGAAATTTGCACGTAACCTTCAAATTTTAAAACCTACGGTCAAGTTCGGAAAAGAGCGCTGACCTCAAGTAATAGCTACATACCATCAAATTGCTTATAGCTAACTTCTTCGAATCTTGGAACTATGGTATAGAATGGTTGTTTCTTGTTTTGCGATGATGTCTGAGGCTTCAAGCTGCTTGACTTCTCAGGTGATAGTGAGTGATCTGCGTGGGTTAAAATGAAGAGTACACAATAGGGCTCGTACAACACAGTAGTGTACTTAATAAATATAAACGTACGTTTTGCAGTTTTGAGATCATTCTCACCACTGAGCACTTTTCTCAGTAGGGATTGCAAATTTTTACAATGTGTAACAAATCCATGTAGTTGTTGCAATATTTGGTCAGATATTTAATGCTGGTGTACAAACACCACAACGTTTTGCACACAAAAAGGTTGTCAGTTTTATCAGTGAAAAGTTCTACTTAATTTCCAAATACATAAGTTTGACTTTTGTGCACCCATCAATATAGTGCAGAGTTCAGGCTGTTGATGTCAGGGTTGAGAAAAACCCGGGTTTAAAAAAAAAAAAAAACACCTGGGTTTTTTTTTTTTTTTTTAATTCCAGTTTTTTTGTTTTTTTAAAAAGAAACAAGATTTTGTTATTTTTTAAGGAAAATGGAAAAACCTTATTCTTAATTGTTTTTATTGCATCATGCAATATCATTATTTTCAGAATTACACAATAATAACTTCTTATACCTATTATGCCATTCAAATTTGAGGGTAAAGAAATGTACCCCATCTTTGTTTTCGCAAATTTTTGGTCAATATGTGCACAGCAAACAAAGACAAACCATTTCCACACAAACTCAGCAGTTTCACGTCAAGTTTATCTGCATGCCCTGCTAGTTCAGCATCTATAGCAAGGATCACCAATCTTCTTGAAGCTGAGAGCTACTTCTTGTGTGCTGATTAATGCAAAGACCTACCAGTTTGATGCACACTTCTGAATTAAAAATCTTGCTCAATTTACCTTTAATTATTTTAGTATTAACAATGAAGATATTCTGCAATGTGAAGATATGATCATGCTGATGTTATTTTTACAGCAGGCCCGCGGGCAGTTGCGTAGCCAGCATGAAATTTTTCGGAGCCAAACATTTTGAATTTCAGCGAGCAACAGTATTTTGTTTGGGACAATACATCTCGAAGTGCAAAACGACAAGAAATGCTAGAAATTTGGGGGCCATGCCATTTGGCTACGCCTATGCCCGCGGACAAACTGCTTGGTCCTTGCGGGCGACCTGGTGTCCGTGGGCACCACTTTGGTGACCCCTGATTTTAGAGTGTTTTTTCCAACATATGATTTGGTATGGTCCAAAATTAGAAAAAGTTAATAGATGCACATAACGCAGAAATATTGGTTAAAATATACTGATTGTAATGGTTATCTTTCTCAGCTCTGTACAAACTGTTTAATTTTTTTTTTTCAAATCCTTAAAATTTCATTGCTGTTCATTTTGTTTGATTAAAAAAAGTTATAGTTAACTGTACAAGTGTCCTGCCTACTTTATAAGTTTATTTTTACTTCTTAGTAGATTTCTTCAAAGAAAAAATAAAAAGAGGGTTTTTTAATGGGTTTTATTGTTGTTTTTTTAAGTGGGGTTTTTCAAAAAACCCAGGTGGTTTTTTTGGTTCGTTTTTTTTTACAACAACCCTGGTCAATGTGGCCATTAACCTGGGGGAGAGGTTAAACGATCTGCTGCTTGTGGTGACTATACTAACAAGCACCATGCCCTGCAGAAGCAGGAAAAAAGCTTTAATCATAGAAAAAATTCACACCTGATAAAATTATATCCAAACAGTCCAATGTTATGGAAAACTTTTAGATAGTTTGTTACGAAACATGCCACTCCAGTAATCTGATTCTTTTTTCGGTCATAGACCATTAAGTCATTTTGGTCAGAATGTCTAAAAATATAGGTTGATAAACACTGCTGCAGCAACTTTAAATACAACTGTGAAACAAATGACCAAAATCTCTGAGCAAAACAGTTTTTAAGATACTGCAGAACTCCATCATAAATTATGTAACGTTAGTCTACCTTAAGATCTTCCACTGATTAGCACAATACAGGCTGATTGAAGACTTAAACCAAAAGCAAAGAACGTCAATTTCACAGTCATAACAAGATTTTAATCAATGCTTTGCAAAACCTTCTGTTTTAATTTTTACAAAATAGACAACTGTGTGTGTTGAATATGTAATAAAACTGCATAACAATACCTTTGTTTGCTTGATGTAACAGTGCTTCAAGATGAACAGATTCTGAGCTTGATTTTTTTGTATACCCATTTTGGCAATGTTTGGTGCTTTCATTATCAACCTTAGCATCACTGGTTGGCTTTCCTTTCAATGAATGTCTTACAGTGACAGGAACAGAAACGGCTTTAAAAATTGGAGCAAGTCTTGGCACTGAAGCACGTCCCAGCAGTATGTTGGAGATCTTTTCGGATGATTGGTCATTCGGAACAGTTTTTGAAGTGTTTGCAGCATTACTTAAACCATTTGGTCCATTGACCTCAGATTCACCACCTTTCTGATGATGAGTCTTTCCCCTTGATTGAGGATTGCAAGGGTAGGTCTTCTCCTTGGACTTTTCAGAAACCTTACTTGGTTTCATGACGCTTTCTTTATCTTTATTCATATTTTGAGTTTGATACTTCCGAACAGTAAAATACATTTTATTTTGCTTTGGAGGGTTTTTATTTCTTGTTACTTTCAACAAGTTTTTTTCTGTTTCAATCGCTTTGTTTGAAACAACTTGCCCAGTTTTGTTTTTAACCAATTTTGGTAGCGAAGGTGAAAGCAAATTTTGTCCAGCTGATGGCTGATGCTTCTGCTGAACAAGTGGTACATGAATTTGAACAGTTTTTCTTTGTCGTTTTGTAGTAAGAATAACATTTGACTCAGTAAACTGAAATATGTTCATATCTTTAGCATCCATGCCATCTGAAGGTTGTGAACTAGCTCCATAAGATGATCTTAAAGATTCAACCAACGTTCTCTTCCTTTTTTTTGGTGGATTGTTTTCAGGTTGAAAAACTTGTTGAACTGTTTGATTAGCTTCATGCTTCTTAAATTTATCCATACTACAAATGATTTGAATATCCAATTTTAGCAGTGTTGTGGTATTGACGATCAAAATTGGCTTTATTGATTATGCTGGAAGCATACAATTCACCACATTATATGGTTACTTGCTAACAACATTATGCTTAAATAGGAAAAGCTACATAAATACTCTCTGCCAAAAGGATTTTTCACACCATGTTACACAACAGGTAATCCAATGCACTTGCATGCATAATGCAATGCATAGGTGGAAGTTTTTCAGAAATCTTACTGTAATAGAAGTACTTAAAGTTGCAAATCTCATTCAACAAAAAACAAGAACTCTAAGTGATAAATCTGCGGTATCTAGATAGATCCCTACAAATAGCATTGCGTCTCATGGCAACCAAATCTTATTTAGTAGTTTATGCCTCCTCAGACACAAAGCATAACATAAACATAAATAATCAACAGGGAAATTTTTTCACACACATTAGATGAATAGCTTATCAATTTATTCAGCTGTGACTACAGACAGTCAAGCTATTTTTTAAAAATTACTAACCAGATCAAGTAACACATGAATTTCATTCAGTCAGAACTGAAATGGACAAGGAGGGTTGTAACTCTCCATTGTTGTTTGGCTTTACACAAATTTGGTGATATATAGGAGTCATGAAAATGATTCAAAAAGAAAAATACACTGGTTCTTACTGCAAACCTGTGTAGAAACAAAGCCCGTGATCGAAACTGACAGTAATGATCAAAAGCTGATTTGCATCTAGTGTAGTAATAATGTAAATTAACTCTTTCGCGTTCGATAATGTTCGAGGATTTCACACCAAAAAAAACAGATCGCACATGGCTTTGCGCGAGCATAACTCTGGTGCCAAAAGCGGTAGAGAACTGTTCAAGCACTCAAAAGACTCGGCAATTCTTCTAGTCTGCACTCAAAAAAAAATTTTTTTTGGTTGGGGTACGGATTTTTTGTGAGTGACATAATAAGTTGAAACCTTTCAGGCCACCTTGGTCCACATCACCTGGCCCTAGGCTCAAACCGTTAGATGTTAGTTTTTCGCTGAAGTTTTTATTGGAAATTAGGCTACAATCTGACTCTTTTGATACATTGGATGACCTGCTGGGGTTTCGGGTTCAAAAGTTATGATCTAAAGTAAACAAAATATTTGATTAATTAGTTGATTAGATAATTAATCAATTTGTTTATTTTAGATCATAACTTTTGAACCAGAAACACTAGAACGTTGATCAAATGCTCAAAGGACTCAAGCCTAGTTTTCAATGAAATCTTCAGCAAAATACTTTGGTCAAGCAGTTGGGCCTTAGGCCAGGTAACATGAGCCAAAATGGCCCAAAATCTACTTCACTTATGATGTCACTCACAAAAAATCCACAACCCCCAACCAAAGCAAATTTTTTTTTGAGTGCAGTCTAGAAGACTTGCCGAATCTTTTGAGGGTTTGAACATCTCTCTAGCGCTATCGGAGGAGGAGCTATGTCATTGGTATGGCAACCAAAAACTACTGGTTTTAGGTCACTTTCCAGGTACGATATATTCATAGACTAGCCGTCAAGGTGTGAAGAGAAATTTCTAAACATTTCTTGGAAGTTACACCCAAATATTTTGAACTGTACTGTCTGATATATATTGTTCTTGGTAAAGAAAGGCAAAGCAGTGATGGGATTCGACCAGTTCACAAGAACCTGTTCTTGGAATTTCTTTAATCCCGAGAACCAGCTGTTGGCTTAAGTCAGGGGTTTTCAATTTTTCCCCATAAACACCTTTCACTTATAACTTATTCTGGCAAGCCTCTCATAGACCTATTGTTAGTGAGTCCTGGAGTGAGAGAGCCTGTTCTTAAAAAATTTGAATCCCACCACTAAGGCAAAGTTACCTTTGTTTATGTAACAGAACTAGAGGAACACGTTATTCAGAATTTTTGATACATGATTTTAAATTTGTGCCTCAGACATTAGCATGTGATGTTCTAAGTACCTAGCTTTGTTTCTCTATATTACCAACTGGTAATGTATACAGCAGCTACAATACACTCAGTGAACAAAGCTTTTCAACACTGTGTAAGTTACAACAACAGTGTGGCACAAAACTATATTATTCTGCTCAGACACCTCTTATAATAATAATTTTACACATGGCTAAATACCAGATTCAACTACAAAGTTGCGTGTAGTAAACAACCTTTAATACTTGCAACTTGGTTTTCTTTAATAACCATTACTACAGTACTATATTTTGATTACAGTTGTTCAAGTAACCTGAACAGGTGAAACAAGCAAGGAATCAATCAACAAATTTTTATAGGAAATGGATTTCATGCAATGCTGCACATCATCAGTCCTTACATCTTATTCAAGTAGAATGAAAGCAGAGCCCAGTTGGCTGATTCCTCAAAAGCCCACAGGAAACCTAGAGCTTTTATTTGTTGTTGATATTCCCAGGGTACCCAGATTTTAGAGGCACTTTGTACATATATTAAAATGGTTGTTTTTCTGTGGTTTGTCCACAGTTACCAGATTAGTGTGTCACAGTCAAGGTTTGATGTTTTATGGTTGACATCAGTTTTGGTATGAGTGTTGCAATTAATTTGATACACCAATTCAATCTCTACAAAAATAATACGATCCCTGCACCATCAAGAGATGACAAACCTTAATATTATTAATATTAGTGCAACAAGTCACAAAATTTAGTTGGTTGAAGCTTAGCTGCTTAACTTTGTTTTTTCACCAGAGTAAACCATTGTTCCTAATGCAGCCAATATCAGCTTTGGTTTTGACAGCTTGGTAATACATCTGAAACACTGAAGAGGTAGATATTCAAGCAAAACTTTCCAGAAGTGATGGTACAATGTGGCCTTCAAAATGAATTGATGGCACTTGAACATCTCTAATAACACTTGCAAAGATAGAAACAATGGTTTTCCTGCATGTAAAAAGCATATGCAGTAAAAAACATAATCAGAACAACTTGTACCAACTTTACAGCATGTAAAAAGTGTATCTAGTATTTGTAAATCTGACATAAATGCACTAGGCAGAGATGAATTTAGTTGTCCTTTCCCAAACATAACAAAATTTAAACAAGCATGAGTGAAACCCTCATAACAAGATGGTTGTACTAACTGTAAAAAATGGCCAGTGAGATTTTCTGTGAGTCACAAAAGTGGCCACACCAGTGATGAGCATTTTTGTTGGACATGGATTGGATCCAGTCTGTAAATTACTTTCAATTTTTGGATCAGGACCAGATTTGGACTGGGTTAATAGAAAAGAATTGCATCTTTTTGTTGTGAAAAAGTTGCATGTTGTTAATATTTAGGACTTCATTTGGACTTGGACTAGTTACGTTTTAAATCATTTTTGGACTATGTTTGGAGTTAGACTGAGTTTTAAAAATAAAGGGCTTGATCGCAAAATATCATAGTCTGCTACATCTCTGGGCCACACACATAGCAAATTTACTATAAAAAGAATATTTTTAAAAATTCTTCTAATTTCAAAATGTATCAGTTATCTACATATGCTGTTAAATTGTATTGTATATGTGTGTCAGAAACTTTATGAGAAATGATGATTGTTTTAGAAATTTCCAAAGCGATCCCATGCAAGGATTATCGGTGTCACTGAATCGCACAGCAATCAGCAAACTGTACTTCACATTCCTGAGGAAGTCCCAGTTAATGGCATAGCCCATACACTGGGGCCAAGTGCAGCTGCCAGGGCTGCCAAAGAAATATTCCCCACCTGCTTATTAGTTCCACATACACAAAATTTTTGCATGGTTGAAAAAACTGAGCAGCTAAATCTAACCATTCGTACTTTGTGGAATTAAGCATTTATAGTTATGCACAAAGGTTTTCCACAGCATTTTTACTGCACATGATGATTTTGTGTTTGTCTAGACCAGGGGTTCTCAAACTTTTGGTGTTATGGAGCCCATGAAGAGATTAACCATAATTTACGGAGACACACAATGAATTTCTAAAAATAAAAACAAAAGCTAAGTCAGTATTTTAATACGTAAAAGAATAGCTCACAGAGCCCCGAGGTTTCTCTTGCGGAGCCCTGGGGCTCCGCACGGAGCACTTTGAGAACCTATGATCTAGACCAGGGATGGGCAAACTATGGCCCGCGGGCTACATGTGGCCCACGAGACCATTTCATGCGGCCTGCCAAAACTTGCAAAACCTCTACATATGTAGAATTTTATGAAACAGTTGCATTTTCATAAAAACTTAGAATTTTATGAAAACAGTTTATGTTTCAGTTCTAACTATAACTGTATAAATAGCATTAAACACACCAAGTGTGAAATACAAACATTGTTTGTAATATATGTTGTTATTTATGCACTGAATAAATTTTCCTACTTTGTAATGAGAGTGTGTGGCTGTCGGCTGCAACATTTTTTAGAAATGTGGCCCTCCATGCAAAAAGTTTGCTCACCCCTGGTCTAGACCATGGGTGCACAACCTTTTCACTATTGTCAACTGCATTGCATTTACTCTGATTATGAAGGGCCACCAGTGAGTTACAAATATTTTTATTTTTTTGCATTGCTTGTTCTGCTTCCACACACCGAGCCTAGCCTGTTTCCACAAGTCTGTTTAGCCATCTTTCTACTAAGCATCCTCCACACGTATATAGATTTTACTAATGCATGGCTAACATATCCTACATTTTAAATTGCATGTGCATGGCTGCATGAACTTTTATCGAAGGCCACCAGTTGTGCACCTCTGGTCTAGGCCCATGACAAAGAAAGAACCTACAACCATGCAGGTTCATGTGATGACTTTCTTTTGTTTTAACATCAAGTTTTCCCCTCTTCAAATCTCTGGCTTTATCCTTGATGCTCGAACTGCAGTTTGGTTTCCATATCTGTTGATACACTTCGTTTCTTTCCCGTACATTTTTGACCTGATGTGTATGGAGTAGTGGTCATAGTATATTTTGACAAATCAATGATTTTGCTATGAGTGCTTTTAAAAACTTAGGCTGTTATAATTGCCTGTTCATGCACTTTGACATTTTTTTCAGAATAACTTTTTTTCAGAAAAGTATCATCATGAATTGTCCCATGTTTGCTTTGCTAACAATTTTGTAATTTTGGTTATTGGGGTAAAATTGATGGAGATATATTTTCTCAACAGCTTATAACTTAGAACTGATCTTTCATATTAAAGCAAAAGCAACAGGCTTTATCACTATTTTTGTGAAATGTGAGATTGGATAACTAGAAACAGTTCTTCTACCAATCGCTAGTACAAATGTTTATAAAATCATAAATTGTAATTGGAGTGTAAGCATGTTGCTTTAAGTTTGTAATTCAACCTCAGAAAAGTTATACTTCACCCATTGAATCCTTTTTGTGGAGATATGGTGCATACTGTGGAAACACACAGAAGGTGATACTAGCCTAGTTTTATCATAGGTAGTGTCTATTTTGCAGCCAATGGCAAAATCTCTGCTGAGGCTATTTTGTTATTCGAACCATATCCAGCTTTGTCCACATACCTTGCACCTGCTATGCAAAGTTGTCGATTTGACTCTCACCATTGTTGCTTTTGGTTTGCTAGTAGAGATGACACTTTCTTTAGGAGTGCTTTTTATGTACTTTTTTAAAAAGTTTTGAAAACCAGACACGGATTTACAAGTTGGGTAAATTACACGCTAATCTAAGCATATCATCCTTGTCATATCACCAATTCAACCAATCGGGTTCAGCTAATGACAAAATAGCTCCAGCAGCGCTTTTGCCATTTGACGGCAAAATAGAGCCTCTTTTCAAAATGGCAGTGGCTATAGGTACGCCTGCGGATCTTGATATTTAAAGCCTTATTAATACACCACACATAACGTGACAGTTAATGCATGAGGAAAGTGCAGTTAGGCTTGGTATAAATGTAGTAAATGCAAAAACGTAAACCTAACCCTAAGCTAACCTAATGCTAACACTAACCTAACGCTACCCCTAACCCCTAAACCTAACACTTAAACCTGAAGTTTGAAAAGTTTTAAAAAAGTAAAGAAAAAGTGGTCCCATGAATTGAAACATGCAACCACTACTACCAAAACGCAAGTCAGCAAGGTGAGAATCGAACCGAAAGCCTTTGGTGTACAGCAGACCTTAAACGTATCGCTACACTATGATGTACTGTAGGTGCCGATTGAGTGACAAACTCAGCACTTTATACAAACCACATCATGCGAAAGGCATATCTGTAGTCACTACCTTTGAAAATGCTGCTATGATTTCTCAAAATGCCCATTAAGTTTTGTTTCACAGGTGTTTTTTTTTTTTCGATTCTGCTAGTTCATAGCAATGCTTCAAATTCATGCAGGTGTGAACATACATCAATATACAGTACATGACTTATTACAATTGTGGTGCATGTGTTTCAGACCTAAGCCTTACATGTGGTTTTGCCTAATATACCACATCTCTTATTAACATCAGTATAGCTGTTGAAGCCATCAATGTTATGCTAAAAAAGTACACTGATTCATTGCATAACGGCCAACACATTCAGCCAGAATGAAGGCATGTCAACCAACCAACAAACCTACATTGTACAGTTTATGTGTCCTGCCCCAGCTGCACATAGCAGGGTTGGTAGATAATTCATCAGCGCAATGGACAGGTAAACTCTTATAAACAGCCAAAGCTTCACGCTTCAAGGCCAAACATGGTTTTATTTATTTTTACAAACAAATTATGTGTTGTCCATTCACTTGGTTTGAAATGTTAAGCAAGGCAATTTGAACTATCAAGAACAGAAGCATGCTTGTGAAAGTGCACATGGAGAAATTTTGATAATTAAATTACAGAATGTGCTCCCACATGCAAATTATGCCAATATTTCGCTAAATTTTTGAAATTATTCAAAAAAGGCCAAATAGAATATTTGCGGTCAAACTGCTTCAGAAAACAGTCAAATTTTCACAATTTTGCTGCCACAAAGCCAAGTTCCCAAACTTGGCACACAGTATGTAAAGAAACTAGCAACACAAATCTGATAAAATAACATTACAATATTTATCTGATTGCTTAAGACTCGTGGTTCATATCACAAGGGCAAATTGAATAACACATGCACTAAAAATGGATAGTCATAGCACATTACAAAGTAGGTGTCAACACTTTGAGAGAAGAGTAAAACACATAAATAACACTCTAACTATAACTGCATTCATTAATCACCACATAGACTAGAGATCCAGCAAGGAGAAAGAAACATATAAATTGTTCCAAGTGTGAAATGTGAAATTGAGATAAGCAGTGATATGCTGGTTCATATGAAATGAATAAGAAATATAAAAACAATGTATCAAGTTAAAAAAGACACAGGGCAAAATGCAATAGTGTGAAATCAGCAGCCAATTAATTTAAAAACAAACATGGTAGCAAAGTTAACAAGTTCTAGTAAATGGTAGCAGCAACATATATTACAGAAGCATAAATGCCAAATCATGCACACAACAATAATTGAATTATAATTCACACAGCACAGATGATGGCAGGCAAGCAATTGATGAATGAAGAGTTGAGGCATGTACAGATGAGCAGGTGAGTCATGCACACAGGTGAGTAAGCAACAAGATAAAAGGAATATGAGGCAGAGAGTAATGCAATAGACATATTTCCAAACAAAAGCAATGGCAAAAACAAGTATTATCCACACAAATCATGAAGATGTAATATAGCCACTCACGGACCATAGTGGAGTACCAGTACCACAGTAGCGTGTAGGTCCCACCAAGCACAAAGCATCACCACATGAGGTTGAATAGGCAGAGGTAGAAACAGATTATAAAAAAGTTTATCAGTAAACAGTACGAGTATTCCAGTTAGTATCAGGTACATGAAAAACAAAATAATGTTATTCGTTTTAAGACTGAAGAGCGTAGTATTTATTTCTATAAATATTATATTTGTTCATTCATACGATGCTGTCATGACCCATGACATACATCTACCTATTGCACAACTAATCTTTAGCACCATGACATTGATTGCCACCATTATTCCGCTTTATAAAATTGTGGGTCTAGGAATCAATCTGAAGTCAATGTGTGCCTGTCTCTCACTGCTGAGTTGTGTCTTATAGAAGTATAACCACCTAGCTTGCATATAAGGCTGTGATCCACTGAGTGAGTTGGTCTCTCCACAAGCACAGTGAGTGGGTATGCCCTTCACCTTCCATCCAGATCCATGTCTTGTGTAGATGGCATCTGTGAATTCTTGTTTGTATTTGTTTAGTCACTAACTAATAGTGCATATGATATCCAATCACTTTCAGTGGGAGAAAAATGAAGATTCTAACATCAGGTTTTGAGGCAAACAGTTAACAGAAAAAAATATTTTTAACTGCATTTACAAGGCCTGATTAGTGATTATAATATATGTACACAAAATCTTTGTTCTTTCTTTAGGAAGAGTTCATAAGTTCATTCAGACTGATTACCCATCCATAGCTTACTCTATTTCTGACAGTAAGTCCTTTTTTACAGGCATTGAGGCAAATGCTGAAAGTTGAGTCTGCCCTGAGGTATTTTTGGAATAAGGTCTTAGTCACATTTAGAGCAGGGCACGTCCACCCAACAACAGTAGACACAGAGGGCACTGAGATAATCATTACCAAGCATGCCGATGTGTACAGCTGCACTAGCCTATAGTATATATGCTGTCATTACATTTTTTGCCCAACGAACTCAAAGAGATCAGTCGCCTTTTTCCTATAAAATCATTCATGGCATACATTACACTACAGTTTGTCCTGTGTAATCAGTTGAAGTGAAAATCAAACAATGTTGGACCGTCTGTGTTAAACAGGAAAAAATGCCACAAATGGCTGGAAATCAAGAAAGTGAGAAACATTGAATGATGGTGGTCTTCATAACTGTTGCACAATGACAATGTATCTCGAAACAAATATCCAAAATGTTTAGATGAAGTTGGTAGGGAATGTTCATAAAAAGACCTACCTGACCTTGGCTTTCTTGTGGACCCAGAACGCCTGACGCGGCAACAGTGCCCTTTTTTTTGTCAACGGTGTAACAAAACTCGTTCAACTTTGCCAGGCAACTACATGTACCCCATGTTTTGTTTTGCAATATTGCGAAAAAACGTCTGAATACTAAAAAATGCCATAAAAAACAAAGCAATGAGCAAAACTTAAAATTGTCCATACGTGCTTCAACACTATCAGCACAACGCACAGAGATTTCATTATGCTTATCATGATGCTCCAGTATTTGATCAAGCAGGTCCTTAAGAGTATGTGTCTTATCAATGACAGCACTGATCGGCTTTCTGAAACAGGACTGCCAACTGGCTGGTGGCATGCGAGCAAGACGTTGCTGGCCGATCCGTACCCGCGTCGCTTCCGCCCAGGTAATCAGGTAATCAATAACGAGGGAGGAGTCTATTGGCGCACAGACACATCTGGATAAGTTCGTTCACAGGGGCGGAACTAGGGGGGTGCCAGGGGGGCCACATCCCCCAAAATTTTCCCTGGCCCCCCCAAAATTTTTCAGGTATCTTTCTGAAGTCCTACACAGACCATTGACAGCTCCCCTTGTTGCAAAACTGGCCCCTCCAGTGGCCCCCCCAAATGAAAATATCTGGCTCCGCCTCTGTTCGTTCACATTACAAATCCATTGCGATGATCCGCTAGCTCAGGGGTGGGCAATTAATTTTGTCCGGGGCCACTTTCAGAAGGCTGCGTTTAGTGGAGGGCCACCTTCTTATAATCAAGTCTTCGTTAAGTTAGGCTCAGCGCTAACATTTACTATGATGAGTTGAGAATATTTCAGATTTGAAAATTTTCCTGAAGATATCCGCAGGTCACTGAAAACGCTGTGGCGGGCCACATTTGGCCCGCGGGACGCTATTTGCCCACCCCGTGCTAGCTGATACTTTATACGTGACTGTGCAAGGAAACAGCAGAGCGAAACAGTGCGAACAACGGTGTGACATGCATGCAAACAAGACACAGTGCAGGCAACAATACCGTGAGATCTCTGAATAACTGTTCTTTGAAGAGATACAGCCACAGCATCAGTGTCGCTTGTTCCAGGAGATATTTCAAACAAAGCAAGACTAGGGACAGCGGATGAAGAGAGTCTGCCGAGAAATATCAAAGTGAAATCACTATACTGTGCAGCAAACAAACTTAGAGGCACTTTTGTTCAGTGCTCTCCGGCAGTAAAAAACACTTTATTTCGTGCCTATTGCATGCCAATGTATGCTTGCCAATTGTGGAGCAAATACACGCAGACTAGTATGAAGCGCTTGCGTACTGCATACAACAATGCCTATCGAATTATGCATTACATACACAGAAATGCTAGTGTACGCCCACACCAGGTTAGCCATTGTTTCAGGACCTTTGATGCCGTGCTAAGAAACAACTTGTATCGATTTTGTATGCGATGCACATCTTCATCTAACTATTTTATTCAATCGCTTCAAATGTCTGATGCTGTTTACAAATCTTCATTTTTCTTCAATTATTCAACACTCCTGTATGGAGACCAAATGCAGTAGTTGTCCGTGAAATGTTTCGGAGTTTCTGTCTCATAAGTATTGCTTTTGTGTAGTAAAAATATGTGGACACTGTGTACACACCAAGCAATAAAAAAGTAAGAAGTGCTGGGAAAGGTCTTGCTCCTCTCAAGGCTGGACACGTACTAACACCGGTTGTGTAATGTCCTACTCTATGGTTATCCATTTTCTGTGCTTTTGCGGATGACGATACAGCTGTGGTGAGGATAAAGTGCTTTGCTCCTCCCAGTGTTGGTCATGTGCAAACACCGTTTCTGTAATGTGCGCTGATGTATAGCTAACCACTTTTTGTGCTCTTGTGTCTGTGATATGGACCACGAGTCCGCAATAAATATCATTATTATTATTATTATAATAAATACTGGGACAGAGAGAAATCGAACCCTGACAGTATGCGAATATACAGACGGGTCAGAGAGAAAACGTGATGAGAGAAAAAATGCTGCAGGGCAATTAAGGTCATTGACATGATCAAAATATCTTACATTCTGTAAGCTTTGGTGCCCCTTCGTTAAGAACCAACTTATTCGAAATGCACAGCAGCGTAGCCTATAGGCTAGGCTAAATAAGGCTATCAGTGCTCTCTCCTTCACGCTAGCTTGCACTCAATTAAACCCAGATGACAGACCTGCAACTAATTGGGGAAACCGGGCAAGCACCCCCAAAATTTAAAAAATGTTTAGTTGTTCAGCACAACCAGGGACGTAACGAGGCTAGGTGGCGCCCAGGCAATGAAGCAAGTTTGGCACCCCATGTCCGATCCTGAGCTTATTCGAAAGTAAATTTACTGTATTGAAGAAGTACTAATGACATTGTTTGGACTTTTCTGCGGTCCCGTAATGATTCGGCGCCCGGGGAATTGTGCCCCCTTACCCTCCTCGTTACGCTACGCCCCTGGGTAAACCACTCTTTACAATCATTTTCGCCTCCTCGAAAATAACAGCTGGTTGCGGCCTGCCAGGTGGCATGACCGCTACGCCATCAAAACACAGCACTACAACTTTTATCCAGACAATCATTTTCTAAAAAAGAATGGACGATAAGACCAGCTATGTCATCAGTTGGCTTGCCACTAGTAACACACCAAATTTTACAGAACGCTTGTTGAAACCTTTGTCCCTCAAAATAACGCAGGACCAGGGCAAGCTGTGCAGCATATAGCCTACCTAGCCGAGTATCACATCTCTCGTTTCGTCAGTCATAACAGCGACAAAGGGTGCGTCAGTAATTTTTCTTTTTCTTTTCTCATCACTTCAACAAAACCAGCTGCCAGCACCCAATTGTCATTTCGTATCTTGTCTGATGTTCCGCAACACTTTGTTTGGAGAAAGATGTTATTGCAAATCTAGTTATTTTTTAGCCAGGGCCGCAACCAGCTGATATTATTTACCAAGTTGCGTCTTTTGTCGAAAGTCGTGCATGCAAAGATTGCGGGTGGCTTACAATTTTGGATGCAGAACTCTACAACCTGCATGGGACTTGAGTACTTCCAAGTGTAAGAAAAACCGTGCTACTTCTAACCAGATCGGGAACACTTTTGAGACATTATTTTTCATTGATAGCTCGCTACGGATAGCTAAAACTGTGTGAAACACTAGTGCGCAGCATATTTTAGCTACCTTTTAAATAGCCTACATTTTGTAGATATGTAGGAGATTGTTTGGGACTGCAATTGTGTTCTTAGTTGCGTGTAGCTTGTGAAAAACGAGACCCACCTTTAGGGACCCACATCAAACGTTTTCTGAATTAATGAAATAAAGCACTTTCAAACTGGTTATTTCCTGGAAAAATGGCATAGTTCGACCAACAAAAATAGCCACTTTCTTGGCCTATAGTATAAAAGGTAAATATTTTTGTGTGATACCCAATGATTGTTGCAGACAACCTTTGGTGTTTAAACAAGTGAAGACCATTTTGGCGCTCCACTATTTGACTGCCTCCCCAAACGCCTGGTCTGGATCCGCCACTGGTTAGAATACCTTTATTTCTTTCCCACTGCCGAATCCCTGTAGGCTAGCTTATGATGACGAGTGAATGACGCTTTAGTTGGGGTGTTGTTAAAATGTTTTGCTCCAGTTTTGATTGTGTGCTAACACCTATTCTGGGATGCGCTATGGCTGACCATTTTTGTGCTCTTGTGTTATTTGAATGTGCTTGTGATATGGAACACGAGTCCGCGATGATGATGATGATGATGTATTTTTGTCTGCAGGCACGAAGTCTACAGTTAAAACACACACTTTCTGCACAACGCAGGTCGATAAAAACGTATAGAACAGAACGTTTCACAACGGCATTGGAGGCTGAATCACAGGCTTACAGGCACTTACTTAGCAGAACATTTTGCAATGGCGTTGGATGCAGAGCCACAGGGTTACAGACAAATGCTTAACCCTATTGTTCGCTAACCCGTAACATTGGTACAACACTACTGCAGAGTACAATGCTACCTCCTAAGCTGGTCAAGGCCAGGTAAAGTATGAATGCGTTGTGTCATGACATAGGCTTATCCTCAAACAAACAAACACTGCAACGTCCAAGCACTCCAGTCACAAAGTAAGATGTTGTAGTCTTCATAGAATAATGACGGATATAAACAATTGGACTGCATCGGAGCACGCAATCCAGGGATATGTAGCACTCCTAGATATCCCTGACGCAACCATACGTTGATAGACGTTCTTCATGTTTCGATAAACAAGTAGGCTACTTGTTTTTCCTTAGTAATGCTTCAAATGTAGAAATGTTACATTGAGCCTGATGACTACCAAAACGTGCTATTATTGTGACGTAGCGTCACAATGTGGATGAATCTATTGGAGTTTGATACTTAGAGATGTTGTTTACGAGCCACTGCAAACGCTTCGTGACTTGAAGACTCTACGCTTGTTTCCGGCAAGCCGTGCAGAACCTTAAAAATAGTTGTTGTGTTCAAGCAGCTCTCTTTTCATTAAGGCACGTTTCGAAAGGGGCGTTTCTGCAGATCGCCTTCCTACGAATCTCCGTACTGTCATTCTGGTATCAATTTAATTTTTAACTGTGAAGTAATCAAAGCAGGAAGTTCTGAC
>Ga0210059_1000859_pt1 | contig 42749 bp, 27 predicted proteins | sample Ectturendosymbi2_FD_188042 | JGI IMG/M metagenome (GOLD analysis project Ga0210059, IMG submission 188042) | Ecteinascidia turbinata endosymbiont from Florida, USA - Sample 2 (SPAdes) (version 2) | ecosystem: Host-associated > Tunicates > Ascidians > Unclassified | place: Key West, Florida... | reverse complement strand
GAAGTGCTCAAGCAGCTTTGACACCACTGTGGCTACTGCGACTGGTCTGTAATTTGAAGTGTCAGACATATTCCCATTCTTGTTTTTGCATATGGGAACTATTGTTGTGTTTAAACAGGAATTGGGATCAAATCTCGCTCAAATCTTGCAAAACTGTAAGATCAAATCTTGCAAAACTACACAAGATGTGGAATGCGCATGAAGTACGCAAGAAAACTTTTAATTTTTATTATGTATAGAAGTACAGCAAACGTTTAGTTTTCCTTTTTCCCTTCTGAGACATTATCAAATTCCTGAATGCTTCTATGCAAAAAATAGCTGTTTTTCAGCTCGTGCAACAGTTCTATCATGCTACAGAAATTGGTAATGTAGCCAATGCGGTCAGCGCTTGCGCTGATCAGCCTTAGCAGACAAAATAAAGACAATTGTTTCGGATAAAGTGAACTATCGCGGAACACAATCTTCAACATGCGTAGTGGATGGAGGTTTGCAAAAAGTGGTGAGGTGGTTTTTGGACGAAGACGACATCCCGAATTCCCACCAAAACCTAATTACTTTTTGGCCCGTTTACAATGTTCCTTGAAATTTGCATGCAAATTTATTCTATGGTATTTGCAATAAGTATGTGAAAACAGTTAATCTACTTTGCGCAGGTAATAAAGTTTTCGTAAAATATCAAGCTGAAGGGGGGAGTTTAACCCCACCCCCCTTTCCGTACGCCCTTGATTTGCTGACAATCGTCAACTTTTCACAGCGTCGGAAGGTGACCAACTTTAATCCCGATGCGTTCGTATTCAGCAGTGGTTGCAGCCAGACAGCCAAGCTACCACATTTTACTTACTTATATGTCGGCCTTTGCTATGAAACTACAGCCAGTGCCTTACAGCATACAGAACCACTCAATTCGCATCGACAGCTGTTTATTTCGCAGACAACCAAACATGGCGAAGTAGAACAGCAGAATTACAACGATATAAAGCGATGAGCGACGGTTCTTTCCGAAGGTATGGTCCGAAAGATTAGCAACGTTTTCTTTTTCGCGACACGCATTGGTTCAACATGCACAGTTTACTCTGCCAAACGTCCGACGTCGTCATCACACAATAACTAGCAGAAGGTTCATTCGTACCGATGTTTCAAGCACTTGGGGAGCTGTCGAGGAAAAGCTTATCTCTCGTCAGGAACGTTAGTTTGAAAGGCGATTTGTCAGAACGTAGGCTTGTCGACATAACGAACTGCTAGTGAAGTACATGAAAAACGGTCATGACAAAACCCGATAATAAAAATGACGCTGCTGTGAATACAGCTGCGTTCAGGATGGCAACGGATGTAAAGGAAACGCATCGGTGGGTATGTCCTTCAGGTTGTATGCATTCGGCATGATTTACTTTTGCGCACACGCCTAGATTATTCTAGCGGCCAAAATAATTTCAGGCAGCGCGGGGGCATCTGGTTTAACAAGGCAGCAGAAGCCGTATGTTTAGACTCTTCGAGCTGATGGATTATGATCGATTTAAGTTCCTGCTGCGAGGGGACACGTGTGAATGTTTACGAAGTGGCGGAGAGTTGACAGCAAACTACATCATAGCATAGGAACTGCAGCCAGGCCTCTTGATTTAGAATCTTGGTCCAGGAGGCAATGATTTTGAACTGAGTCAAAAACAAACGAAAACGATTGAAGAGCAATATCTCGCTTCAGGTTGACAAAAAAGTGGTAGAACTACGCACCAACACCTATTCCTAGGCTATCAAGCCACTGGTGGTTTACGCACAATAACTAAAAAGATAAGACTTTCTTCAACAGCTTGTTTTTTCAGTGTAAGGAAGACGGTTGTAGAGCAGGTATTTTCAAAAAAATACACGAAGTGTTTTGAAAGCGCCAAGATTTACTTCTTTGTTAATTTAGTACAAGAGGAAAGTTATTTGGCAATTTTTCAGGAAACGCGCCAAAATGGGCTAACAATTCAGAGAGCAGACTTCGGCGAGAAAAAACAGCGTTGATATTTCGTAATACATCATTGTGACAAAACACTAACGCAGTCATAATGTTTAACCCGATGGAAAATCTGTACCATCATTTAATTAACTAATTCGTAATGCCATCTCCCCCCCATTTGACTTCAATAGCACACTGTAGGTAACTGAATGCAAAGCTGTCGACATGAAATGGTTGTGGCTGATAAGGCATAACTTGTACCAAGCGAACAAGAGCAATCGTAATCGACGGGTGTCAAATTCTGAACTGCACCGGTAAAAAAAGAAATGCCCCAGTGACCGTAATTCTACCTCAGCAGTCCCCAACCTTTACTACTGCTCGGGTTCGTTAATTTCTTCTCACGGCATTCATCCGTCAAACTGCTGAGATCAACAACATGCAGCATCTTTAGAAAGTGACGTAATGGCAAAATTTTGGTTTCAGATTTGTAATCAGCTTATTAAAATTATCCTTGGAGTACAACTTCTGCCTTTCCCGATGCCGAAACGCTGCTGACCATCGTTATCATGCAAGGGGTGCTTAAAACCCGAGGGCCCTCTGCTTCACATTCGAAGACGACCCCGGTGGAGTCCTGGTTGGGAACCACTGCTATACCACAAGCCTTAGCAGATTTCGAATTGACGTCTCTTCAACAATGACATAATTGAAGAAAGCTGTGGAATGCAGTTATAACCGATTTAGCCGCAATAAATCCGCGCCATAAGTCTTTTTTTTTCAAACCAACCAAACAAAAACAGCTTCAGCGGCAACAAAGAGCCGAGACAAACAGGTTACGTTCATGCGTGGCTTTGTGCGTGCCGCTCACTCGCGAGAAAACGCCAAGAGCGACAGAACTGAACCGATTTTTCACCTTGTGGGGGGTTGCATCGCGAAATAAGGTACAGTTTGCCGGAAGCGATGCTGGGGGTCAAGCCTCCCGCCCGCTGGACCCAGGAACAATCTTTTTGGACGACTGTTGTGTGTTTGTTGACGTCGAAGAAATGCGTGAATGCCGCTTGGAGTGAAGCCTCTAGGGCAGGGGTGGCCAAATAGCGGCCCGCCACAGCGTTTTCAGTGGCCCGCGGAAGCATTCAGGAAATATGTTCAAATCTGAAAATTCCTCCGACTTAGCAACTTAACCAATACCTGCTTCTCTTTCCATACGAAGGTACGACCCTCCGTTTAATGCAGCTTTCTCAAAATGGCCCCCGAGCCAAATTAATTGCCCACCCCTGCTCTAGGGTCTAACATCGCAAATTCCGCGGAATTTAGACGTTTTGCAAAACACGGGTATTGGATAGCACACGAAACGCCGCCGAAGATGAGCGGCTCGGCCTTTAAACAATGCAGGGCAAAACGAATCGATCACCGCCCGAAATCTCACAAAGAGCGTTTAAAAAAATCTCACTGACACCTTAGTTTTAACTGTTTCTGCGTTAGGGCGACATGCTTGTTTTGCAACTGATCCAGTGCTCAGAACATGGAAAATGTTTGACGTTGAATTTAACTCCGCAATTCTTTCGTTGTGTCACACTTTTCTAGAGTTTAACGACACTGGCTGCAAGAATTTCGCGATCGCTTTAGCATCAATTTACTGCGAGGTGAACAAATTCATGAACGGAAACACTGCAATGAAACCTTTGCATAGTACGCTGTAAACAGAATTGATCGTCGCTCTGAGCAATGTCAACCCGAGTGGTAAGGTTATGGCGAACGTTGTTACGCAGCGTCCGCGAAGGAAGTATTTCCGGAACAGAAGACGTGCTTAAAGCCAAATGCCATGAACAGAGGGGCCCAAGCCGGGTGGTGTTGGTGCTGGTCCGAGCTACAACATTATCCGACAGACATATTTAAAGAAATACAGCGCCGAACAGAAAACCTCCACAGCGTAAACATTCTCGACCACTAGTTTTCAGAGCTTCGCAACTTCCGTCTTGTCTCGTACTCAAATAGGAAATGGCTGGCGACTGCTCAATCGATAAAAAAATAAACAACTGGTATTAGACGTCGGCTATTTAAATAGAAACCACTGTTTTTTTCTTAACAGCAACTAATCATCGTAAAACAACATGGGTCGTCCAGGCCACTGGCCGGCGCAAGGCATGAAAAAAAGGCCGAAATCGGATCCGCAGCAAGGGGGGTGGGGAGGTGTAAGCAAAGGGCGGACCTCCCAAAAAAAATTTAAAGCCGCAGCCACTTTGCCATCTGTTCAAAACCGTCGATTCAGCAAAACTGACAAAGCCATCGACCAAGTTTGCGACTACATTTCTGGAAACGTTTCGGTGGCCATATGAGAGCAAGCAGTCAAGCCTTTTGGCTGGAATGTGTTCGTGCCACTCTTAGGCTCAGTTGACGTTGGCAACAGCAACATTAGCAGCTTGGAACTTCGGTAACGACCTGAAAACAAAGTGCCGCATAGGCAATTCGCACACATGACAGATCGGACACTCACTGCCAACACCGACAGGTGAATAAAGGTTTGGGTAAAAACACACAGTTGCCGGCAGTCTCGTAAAATTGTGTATGGGCAAAAAACAAAAACGGGAAAAATCTACACGACAAGCAAAACGCTCAGCTCCTGGAGATGCCTCGGCACGGTACAAATGTAAAAATCGGCAATCGCAAACTCTAACAAGGAATAAAATGCTCGCTTCAGCCATAGTCGTGTACAGTGAAGAATAACAAGTTGGGCGTACATATGTTATATATGCGTAAGAAACGAACTTCGTGACATCACACTTTAGAGTACGGGTTACAAACTGCACACGATCACAAGTTTTTTAGTATTTGCTTGAGATAAATGATCAGGTTCTGCAAACCGAACACGTAGCTGTCGTCTCGTCTGGGCTCATCGAAGACGTGGGCGAAGTCGATCATCCTGAAAATAGCAAGAAAATCGACGTTTAGTTTGCACACAGTATTTTCTACGGTTTTCGACGATTTACGAATTGACTGGGGAAGTTTTAAAAGAACGCTAGAAATGTGAGGTGTGTGGTAACTTTGGGCTTGTTCCTGATAACAAGTAAGAAGAAAATTAAATGAGTGTATAAAATAGAGCTTCAGACGCAGGTCACTGCGTTGGTCGCTTTCGCTCGAAAAGCATAGATTCATAGATTCACAGTTGGTTGCGGCAAAAGCTGTTCGGCACTATAGTGCTCCGCGCACCACTCTTTCCAGCGACTGCATGCGGTGACGCTACAGCGGTCATAACAAAAAATTTTTACTCTCGGCTCAGTTTCGTTTTCACTCGGTTTCTGTACTCCTTTCGGAGTGTCACGAGCAGTCTTTCGAAGTATGCTATATTGATAGCGTGTCAATGGTAGTACCGTGCATGCACTCACCCATCTCGCCGAGCACGAGGCTGGTCAGGTCGCACGTACCGTTTTTCAAGCCTTCAGTATGACCCGACTGGGAATCGAACCCATCCTACCAGCTTAGGTAGCGCGTGCCCAACCAACTGCACCACCTGTTGTTTTTTTATTTACTCTTTTTATTCAATATTTGCTCTTCTGGAACGCAATCGCCAACGTATACGACAAAGGACACATATTACGGTAGAAGCGTTATGACCTGAGAAATGCATCTGCGAAACGAGAGAAGTCGCAGTGCAGCGTACCTTCCAGCATCGCAACTGCAATCAGCGTCGTAAAAGGTGCTATGCGTTTCGTCAACCAGCGTATAGTTGTTAACCTTCAACTACCGCGAAATCAACCACCGTCTTCAAAATATCCGATCCGATGTTGTAAAAACATCCGCTGGTTTAAGGACTAATAAGCCCGAATTAACAGCACTGCTAATGACTGATATGGACAAATATTTGCATCAAGTCACTAGTATCGCCTGGTGCTGTCGCAGAGTGCAAATACAAACTTACGTAAAAATGCACAAAGTGTATACTCGCCACGGACAAAAGAGTTGGTGCAGAATGGCGACCAATAAGAAAAACTGGCATCCCAAAACAAAAAAATTCTCTAAAAATTCACGAAATTTGCTGAAATGGAATGTCAATTTTTCGATTGCCTCCCCGACGTGGCCTTAACGCAGCGGTTCTTGGGCATTCAATGAAGAGTTTGTATAAATGGTTCGCACGGCCAACGTAACTACAACCACTGCTTTGCTTTTATTCCGTTATACCTTGCCAAAACGTTTTACCAAAGTTGCAGAAACGATTTCAGGAATCGAGAAACAGAACGACTTCTGCATACGATTACCTCATCCGTCACATTCATATCTGCAGTTTTAAATAGTGGTTATACTGGGGCTATTTCGGACACTGCATTTAGGAGTTGGTTTCTGAACAGACAGCAAGTGCGCGCTATGACCAGTTTCGCGGCCTACTACTTCGTTTAAACATGTTTTATTACAGATCCCAGAATTGGGCGGACTTGGTGTAACGTACACGTGAATGTTTCACAAACAAAGATAGCAACGTGAAATCAACCCCTACCAACAGGAATCTGCGTCATTTTGGTTTAAGGTCGGCAAGTCTGGTTTGAGCTCTAGAAAATTATCTACAAGTTAACATGTTGGCACGACGTACATTACATTAGCCGAGCACAACCAGAGCAGAAGATGCTTATTCTAGATTTCTTCCCACGTCCACAGCCTGACCAACGGTTCGACACGAAATGGCCCTTTACCATTTCCATTAGCGATTTCATGCTCTGCATCTTTTACTTCTTTACGTAAGATGCAGCTTCAACCGGACCAAACCGCCGTGTTTGACAGGTCACGCGATTGACAGCTCATGCTGAAGTTCGACTTTTGTAAGAATATGAAAACTCAGAAACGACAGTCTCAACGGCAGGTGTCTATTTGCATCCATCAAAAACCAAGATAATCCCCGGGCTTGATGACAGTCTTGCCACTGCAAGGTGTTTGAAAAGCGCACAGGTCGCGTCTCTGCGCAATACTTTTTAGCATACCCATTTTGAAACTTCAAAAGCTGACTGCTCAGTCAGCAGAAAGTTGGATATAATTATCCTTTGCGCAATAAATTTAAACGCTCGAACCGCACACCACTTCACTGAATCCCACCGGTCGATATTTCAAATGCACGACTGAAAGCAGAACACTTGTGAAATTATCCTGTCTGTTTTTCTTTTCTGTTGATTGCCACTCAAAACCTTCTCCGTGCGCGCTATTTACTGTCATACCACCAGAAGATTAAGCCTTTCCATCAGAAAACGATTGTTCTAGAGCTCTAAGAACGTTATAACATAGATGCGGTGATAAGCCATACTTCCATCTAATTCACCTTGACACACAGCTAATATATCATTGAAAGGGAAAACGTTGGCTGCGAAATTTCCTGCCATGATAGAACATTACAAGCCACGAGATGAGAAGTAAACAATTTTCAAGTACGATCGACTAATTCTAAGTACGAACAGTTTACACCGTCGCAATTAAACTGGGACCGAACGTCCGAAAAACCTGCCACAGGTTCTTCTCTATCGCACGAGCCGCCAAGCGCTTGATGACGTAGAAGAGTGAAGGTGATGCGATGTGTGCGAGACGCAAAGGTTGTACGTGAAGGCGCGCACTACCGCTATCGGGTTGATGCTGCCGGTTGTACCTATCTCTGCGCTCGATGCCGCTTGGCAGGCGCTCAACAACCGCCGGAACCGTCCACTTACGAGTTCCCTCGACTTAAGTTGCTCTTTCAACGCTGGAAAGCGGTCGAGTCGCAGACAAACCGTGTCGATTAAATGACGCAGACCGCTTTTGCTTTGGCAAAGTCTCGCAGGAAAAGTACAGTTCGTGGGCGTATTCGCCAAGTGCCGCAGGTGAACACTGCAATACCATCTTAGTTGCATTCCTATGTCGAAGCAAATGGTGCCTTCAACGTCTGCGAGAAATGAATGAGACTTTCGAAGAAAATGGCGCATTAAAGGAACGGTCACTGTCACGGGCACAACGAAAATACTAATCGTTCTTCGAATGCCTAACGACATTGTGGCAATGAAGCACAACCTTTTGCGGACAAAGACAAGACTGTTCCAATTCGCAAACAGATATCTTGTTTCGCGTAACAGAAATGATACAACGAGAAAACATTTCGGGTGTGAGCATTTCTTCAACTTTACAGGCCAAAAGATGCAGCCTCAAGAACATCTACAGTTTCCGTTAGACTGTCGAGACTTCGCCACTTTGCCGCAGCCTGCACCCGTGACGTTATTGTTTCCGCCACGGCGGGTCGAGTCAGTCGCTGCGATCGTTTGCGTCATGCGTACAACAAGGAAGTACACGTCACTGCTGGGATACAGCAAACGAGGCAGCAGCAGCTATTGGCGCAAAGTGCAAATTGCGGGCAGTCTTACGATCAGCAAATTCACGATGGCCGCATAATAAAATTCGCTGAGGTTTGCCTGCCGTTAATGCACGAAAATTAATTATACAACTGCTGCCAGTATTTTGAACCACCTTGTTTCTTGTAACTATTCGAGGTATGCGTCTAGAAAAAAGTTGGTTCAACTGATGTGACACTTCGTTTTGTCCAGCAATCGGTGCACGACAGTTCATAGAACCCGCATACAATATTTTGTCGCCTTGGGCAACAGTAAAAGGCGAGCAAGATATTAGCTGCGCTCCATGGCATGTTATAAAACCAAAGTCGGGACATTGGTATATGACGCAAAAACCTTCGGCCAACACCGGGTCGATCCAACGGCTTCGCTCGCAGTGTTTGCGAGAATGGAGAATTTTTCTTTTTTTTCCTGCTAGCTTAGCCTGAAACTGCACTTTCATTAGCATGGTTCTGGTGGAAGATGCAGCCGCACTCACTGAGTGGTGTTGTAAGTTAGGCAAGCGGTTTGAGTTTGTCAGGGCTGACAGCTTTATTATCACAGTAACGGACAATGCCAACTATTCAACGACGTACTCACTACCCGGCCGGTGAATCCCCAACTGGACGTGAAACATGGCGAACATCAAAATACTTGCTGTTGCTACCAGTGACGGATTTACGCAGAGGCCACAGAAGCCAAATAGGCCATGGCCTACGGCCCCGCGCAACTTTTTCCTATGACGACTCATTACTAACTTAAAATTTGCGTAACTGTGCAGAGGCATGACTTCACAATTTACTTTGAAACGAGCGAAAATAGAAAGTCTAAAACTACAGCCCTTGTTACCGCAGCACAGTGGTCTCTAGTACAGTAGTAAATGATTTTTCAATTACACCGTTTCTCACTATATCAGTCTAAGTAGGTAAATTTATAGCGTTGTTGGTGCGGATCTACGTTTGGTTGTTCCCAACTAGATAGTTATTTGCTCAGTGTTGTTGACGAGTATTCACGTTTTCCATTTGCATTTGTTGCTGCAGCACTGATACTAAAACCGTAATTTTTCCTGTTTAAATCGATTTTTTTGCTACTTGGAAAGACGTGTCAACATTGGGCTTACAATACTTTGTTGTGCAATAATTTGCCTTCATGCTGGTTACCATCAGCCTATAACAAGGAGGATTAAAACACTATGCTTTGCATTGCTTGGTAAATGGCAACTTAAAAACGGCATAAATAACTGTGTCCACGGAATGGATTGTCCTTGTTTTATCCATAAAATATGCGGTTACTATAACAAACGAGTTTACGTACAGCTAATCAGATCGACAACTAGACGGTATTTTCAAGAGCGGCAACACGGTCCCGCCTGGAAATGTATATATCCGAAAAATAAACCTACCGGTACAAAAAACGCTAGAAATCACCAAAATTTCACGAAGAGAACTTCTGAACTACACAAACGAGGTATAAACTCCAAGATAAGATCGCATTGCCATTTGTTCTTGAAGAGAATATACGAAAGGCTTTAATTTCTTTAATTCTGTTTTAGAATCTAAAACATCAAAGACAACCAACCTTGTTTGACGCACTTTCGCCCTTGGCAACTGGCTAACCTGGGACTTACCTGCTTTTGTGACTTAGCAATTCGCCAACTATTCTATTCTTAAGCTTGATCAGTACGCTTCCGTGGGCAGCTAAGGAAAAAATGTGAGAGTTTTCAGGGCAAAGTTGTACAAGACAAAAGCGTTCTGTTCTCAGATGGTCGAAACTCTGCAATGGCCTGGCACGACTGAGCTTCATGCACAGTTCCCCGGTGGACTCAAAAGGAAGGGTGGAGAGGCAGTAGGATTAATTAAGCACTAAGATGTGAGTATGATGCTTAGTAACTTAAAACTGATGTCGCAGACATCCACAAATTCATAACAAAGCGGACAAAAAGGTCCAGACTGTTGTCCGGGAGGTTTTCACAAGCGCAAAAACGGAAGCAGGTACACCGACCGAAGCTCTGCTTTTCCATCACGGATAACACCTATTGTCAAAATGAAGCGCTTTCCCAGTGCGATAATCGCTGCAGCTACACCAGCAAACCAGAGGTGGCCACGGATCCGGAATCGAATCCGGCACGATACTGCTTTTTTTTCGGACCAGAATTCACTTTTTATTTTCGGCAGTAGCAGGGGTCTGCGCAGTCTTTGTAAATATCAGTGCTTAATTACAAACATTGCTGAGTTTCGTCTCCATGTGGTTTGCGGAGTTTGAACAGGATTCTCAAATTTCAAAAAGCTTCGGAGCCGGATCCGGATTCAAAAATTTTGGAACAGGAGCCGAGTCTGAAAATGTGACTCCGGCCACCTCTGCAGCAAAGGCATCACTTCGGTCGCAAGGTGATCGTTCGACAGGAAACACGGGTTTGGAATGACAAGAAGATTGCGATGACGACTCTATTCGCCATCTTTTTTTTCAATCCCGGACTAAGGTGGCCCTGGTTCAATACAGCCCCGCTTTAGTGTTTTGCGAAGCTGCTTTTGTGACGTCAACGAGGCGGTTCCGTCAAAAGCGCGTCGTGCAATCAAAGTGGAACACACCTACGGCTCCGGTTTGAACCGAGAGAGCCTGTAATTCAGAGATGAAACACATCTTTGGGACCCGAATCAGCTTTTCATAAACAAATTACGAACGACAAGCAGGGTTGCTCGGTTTCACAGCCGGTGATGTGGGCAAACATACAATCAATCTAAGTCTTCTGCTACCATTAGTCAAAATAAAATAACAGCAACATCGTAACATGAACACCCACGTAAACAACAACTGCGCACTCCGCATGTTTCTGACTTGCGTCAGCGCTGAATGGTGCGTGTGAAGCAGTCGCTTGATTTATACAAAGAAGCGGTTATGAACGAAGACAAGAAGGAATCGAAACTGGAAACCATTTTCTTTACTTCTAACTTGATAGATTTCCGTATTCAATCCAAGCTAATCTAACGAATCAAGCAATTTTATCTTTCAGAGAAAACCTTACCCCGCTTCATAGTAAGTTAAAAACTTTGTCACCTTAAGTGACAACAGCAATGAATTAAACCTGGGCAGTGAACTAAAAATAGTGAATTAGATAATCACCTCACCTGTATCGTGTGTGCTGTCAACGGTTATTGCCTATCGGTCAGATGCAAATATGTCTATGTTTGACAATCCTACGTGCACGTATAAGCGGAAGGTTCAAACGTTTCAATCCTGGCAAACATCCCGCAATTACTGGGTTTGTTTAGCAATTGATAGTATGAACCAGTTCGATCAAAAGTGCTAAAGCTGCCAATTTCACTTTCCCTTTTTGAAAAAGTCGCGGAAGAAATCACAAGCACTGCTATTTTCTGTTTATTTTTTTAATCGCAGCCGCACAAACCCACTTCTTTCAACTGAAACACTTACTTCACGTCCACAATTTCGGGTGGAAATCGATATTTGACGTAATCTCGCGCAGATTCTTGTATTCTTTTGTTCAACGTCTTCACAAACTCGCGCTGATGGCGTTCCGAGGTGCGGCGAGCGCCGAGTTTCGATTCAGCTTCGCTCGAGTAACTGAAGTAGGCGAATAAAAACAAAAGGATGTTCAAAAGAAAAGACCCAAAATATCCGACTGCACCCTTCCACATCGATATAAGTAAAAGATAAAAACGAAACCATTTCATCGACATGCAGAATGCAACCTTGCCATCGTTAGAACGTAGCTACTGATGCCGCACTGCCGCGTACAGCAACAGAAGCCAGTGATAAATGACACTAAAGTGATCCGTGTACGCCTGCTACTAACGTTAGGTATACAACGTCGCTTTCTGCACTTTCAGTGCACTACAGGGATCAAATATCTGTAGGAAGTGCCTGAATGACCGAAGCACACAAACATCACGTGACTGGGTGAGATCAAAGTCTTGTGCTGAAGAATTTCAGGTCTAATTTGAGACGTCGCTGTGCCTTAAGAATAGAGTACGGGTGAATTTTGATGACGCAGAGCGAAATGTTTTCGCGACTAATAAAAACCGATTTTGGAAACGCCACCTGGATTTTGAGCATGAGTCAAAACGCGCGATCCGACATTAACTCTGCTGAGGGCGATTTAGCGTCAAAACAAAATGACATTATGCAGACAACTATGCGAAAGTAAAATAACGTTGTGTTCCTGTGGACGGACTGTACACAGCAAAATACGCGACATGTTGCCGAAGAATTGCGCAGAAAAGTCTTCGTTTCAACTCAGGCATGTTGAGACGTTATCCGAGGCACGAACACACCAAGCAACTTTCAAGTTTTTGTCGTGACCTGAATCGATTCACCAGACTTCCAAATTCCCAGTGTTCGTTACATATCAATGTAAATTGTCATCACGGAAACTTTAGCGCGAAACCTGTTTGGTTTCAAACACGACAGCTTTGAGGCACGTAGCTCGAGTCTGAGCTCCCGCTTCGCGAGCAGTGGATGAGTTGCTGAGTTTCAGCAATTCTTTTCGTCATTTTCGATGTTTTCTTGGCACACCCACGAACTATTTATTGGCAAATGTTAATGCATGCCCGATGGGTTTGCGTGCGTATTGGCACTGTAGTTTGTCACTGCCCAGTATGACCCCGAGCTAGACGTCGTTTCCTCGAGTAAACACAGTGAAACTGTTGGCGCGTATTCTTTTCCACAGGCTCCGCAATGCGGTTAAATATCATATTCGGCCTACAATGCTATCGCCCACAGAATGCGAAACAAGCTTACAAGAAGAGACAATGGCGTTCGCGTAACAAAAGCTCATAAATGGTGGCACGGTACGTGGGACACTTACAATGGTAGGCATAACGTAACTGAAAATCAAACAATAGACTGGTATGGCAAGCGCTGGCCAAACTGGTTCGTTGTTCGTACGCATATGCCAAACACACGACAACGGTAGAATACAAACCCCGATTCAATGCCGCTGCCTGTAGACTGAGTAGGGATGCTGGCAACGCTTGGGCGTCCCGTTTCTTGGCTTGCGCGACCTGCAACAACACCGAAGTATACCACATGTCAACAGCAGTTGCGTTTGTTTGCTTGTGTTGTAGAATGTAAGGCGAGCATGCGCTGAAATCGCTGCTGCAGCGTCGTCTGATTGGACCGAAACCACAGGCGTGTCTCAGTGATAGCCAATGTTCCCTCTAAGGTGCGTAAGTGCGCAGTACCACTTCGAAAGACCATTTGCGCAGTGAAATCTCACTCTCGCGCAATTGCAACATTCCAAATTTTATATAGGCTATATATATCGCACAGCAATTTTAACGCTTTGAAAGCTCAACCCACATTTGCACAGGGCGTAAAATTTGCTTAGAGAGAACAATGGTGGTGGGTGCCACTGCACCGCAGACTGTGTCTGCATAGTATTGAGTTCTGGATTTTCAATGATACGGACAGGCGATATTTAGAATTAAGTGAAATGCATCGTCAAAGCGGCGAGCAGCACGACGTGTACGTTGACAGTTCAGAACGAACGCAACTCTAAAATCTCAAGATCACACAGATCCTAGGGCCGAGACAAAAAATACTGTGATGTATGCAAAGACGCAGTGCAACAACTTTTTATCTCTCTGCTTCGGAGATGCCAGGACTTCGATAAACAAAACTTTAATCAGGCTCTATTGGCAGTAAAACATAGCCACACGTTATAAACTTGCCTGCCTAACGTGTCGATATTTGCATCAACTGTCGACGATATTTGGTTTTCGTTTTTCGCCCTGACGAAGATCGTAGCATCAACTATCGAAACGTTGGCAATTTTTAACGTGTTGATATGGTTCACCGCCAGTAGAACCTGATTAAAATTCTGTTTAGGCACTCTTTTGGTTTCATGCGCCGAACAAGGTTTACTTGCGATACCAATCATCTGACACATGAACTCAACTGACAATCCTGAAGCTTCATGTTCGCCGCACTCCACCACGGTAAACTAAACGAATAAAGAAACCACCTGACGACAAGTGGTGGAGAATGAAAAGCTTTTATATTTGTTAGTTCAACGACCGGTAGCCAGGAACCTCGGGAAAACTTTTAACGATTTCCACGGAGTTTTATATTGAACGAACAAACAATACAAAAACGTTTGATTTTATATATGTATTTCGATTTGAACGTGTATTTCAGTTTCACCAGAAACAATTCACATGACAACAACACTAGGTGAAATTTTTCCTCCAAGGCCGAAATAAAATTATTGCTCGAAATTTAGAATACCGTATTTACTAGATTGTAAGCCGCCCTTGATTGTAATCCGCACTTCACCATAGGTTATCTAAACCTCTGAAATACTTTCGCGCACAGCATGCTTCATGTTTGATTAGCAACCCTGATAATGATGCTTCACCATTACAGCTGCCTTCTATTGATCATAGTCCCTCCTGTGACGGATGTGCACATGATGCTGAAGAGAGGAAAGATAATGCGAAAACAGAGAGTTTCGTCAACAAAACGTAGCCAAGGAAAGACTGGGCGTCATTTAGACATTTTCAAAAAACGTAAGCCGCTCTCGATCGTAAGCCGCCCTTTATTGTAAGTCACACAAAATGATGCAAAAAAGATTTATAAGCCGTGGCTTACAACCAAGTAAACATGGTATACAATTGTTGTTCAAGAAGTTGTGCAAGTACAGATACACGACGCAGCATGCAGGTATTTATCAAGTCCCTTGGACTTAAACAGTGAAGGCTTCATGCAAAAAAATGCAAAACTAACAATGACTTTACAAAAAAATAAGTCGAAATTCGACGTCCTAACTCACGAAGTGTTTCCGAAAATACCTAATAAACGCGCTTTAACGTGGCACCTTCATGTATCTTCAACACAGCAGCCTCTTTCCACAAAAAGTAGCCAAATGTTGACTTCGTGCAACGGCGCAATGTAATAGAAACTTTCCAGAATATAATATTCGCAGAAAAGACTTCAACACTTCACCGAAAGCAACTAGTGTCAATCAGCGCTGTATGGATGGGGGATATCTGGAGAGCTGCAAACTCGGAAAATGGAACCGCAGGTGATGTGCAAGCTTGTTTCGCAGAGATGACTAACAGTATATTTCCCAACTGTGCGTACTATCAACAGCTGCGCCTACACGTGTTTCCTAATTGAGATTAGGGTGCTGACTCGCTTGCCACATTTATGTTTGCTGATTGGAGCCATTTAGAGTGTGTGTGTGGTTGCTTGACTCATGGAGAGATCAGAAACTATTTCTCATAGTTAAAGGCCACAAAGATGGCGGCAAGTAAATCAGTTGCAGTTTATTGACGGGGAAACTAGTTTCGCGTTCTCCAACGCACCATCAGTCCTGTAAATGTAAGACAAATCTTACAGGCGAAATGTTGGCACTTGAAAAGAAGTAAAGAAAAACACACGAACTGTGGCTAGTTATAACGACATTACTAAAACTTTTTCGAAGCTAAAAGGCTGACCTTCCCAGAGCCTCATAAACCAGTCACTGCTAAGAAAATCTGCGTTTCGCAGCGGTCTAACAAAGACACTTTTCCTCGAATCATCGCAAAAAGACGAAAGCAGATGGCATTCGACTGATTCCTCGAAAGCATACAGAAACACTAGTGCTTTTAAGTGTTTTCCTCTGGAGATAACACACGTGCGTGATGACGTATGCCAGAGAGAAGCCACGCGATAAACAGAGCGTAACAGTTCACGAAAAATCAAGAAAGGACGAGCCTTCCAACGTGCATTGGAAGCGTGCAATGAAGCTAATTTTTAGTTATTCCTTGTTCCAAACACAACTTCTTTGATGGTGGGACAGTTCGTCAATTCTTCCTTTCCTGTATCATAGTTCTTTCGGTAAATGACAACATTTGCGGAAAACAGTAGTGGCAGGGATTCTCTCAACGGATCGAAGACAGTAAGCAAACTTTAGCTTTGCGGCAAGCTTCTGAGGAATCTGCCTGCTTTCTGCTTTCATAGAATGAAAGCTTTCTGCTTGCAATGCTTTCTGCTTTCATAGAATGAAAGCAGGAAGCAGGCAGATTCCTCAGAAGCTTGCCGCAAGGCTAAAGTTTGCTTACAGTAGAAACTATTTCGTATCAGACCGACTTGATAGCAGCCAAAATACAGTGGATGTCTCATGGGGCGTGAGGCTGTAACCACTGAATTTTCAACGAGAACGAGGATAAAATACCCAAAATACGCTTCCTGGAACGTCAATTATGCTTGCCGAGCAAGTCGGAACCAAAGAACTATATAAAACTATGGGTGTATAGCCACAGAGGCAAACAACTTTCACACACGTCGTCATATCCTGACTGAGAAAGAGAAGGTACATTTAGATGCGTCACAATCTAATGGGCAGCTGAGCTTACTACCTACGATGGCCGCATTTGAACCCGCTTGAGGCAAGAGTATGCGACAGCCTGGAGGTAAAAGTAGCCTGGGCTGCATTGCCAGCAAACAGCAATTGCACACTTTCAACGCTCACAATAAACAGTGCGTGTTGTAAAGAAAAATCACCGAGTTGTAGCTGATCATAAAAAGTACCATCAGGCACGTTGGCTACTTCATATTAGCAGCATGGGACGCAAAAAAATGCCAACTCTGCTGAACACCGCAACCAACTTACACAGGATTCGTGCCATGAGTTCGTAGCAGATCATACTGAAGCCACGCCAGAATAGCCTACAGCAGTGTTCTTCAACCGGTGTGCACGGTGCACCCTACGGTGCACCAAAACATGCTTGGGGTGCACCACCACGAAATGGTTCGCAAGGGTGCATCACAAACTTGTCACACTAAACAGATACTTTTTACAAAACTTTCTGTTAGCAAAAATGAACCATTTAACCAACCAATGACTTTCAGAATTTAACCCAGACTTTGCACATTCTAAAGTGTGGTGCGTAAGCATCAGACCATGTAAAGCTAATTGTTGTAAGATTTTTTGTGATTAATAAGCAACAGACAATGAGCCATTATTAATTGAAATATGCAGCTGAGTTACTGAATTAGGATACTTGCTTATTTAGGCCAGGGTACTTACAGACATGGGCGCAATTAGGTGGGGACGTGTCAGTAAATAGGGTACATGGATTTAAATAAATAGGGTGCATGAGTTAAGGGTGCACCATAACAAAAAAGGTTGAAGAGCACTGGCCTACAGTGTACAACTGCGAAAGCACACGCAGGTATGAGAAAAAGTATTATTATCGCATGAATCAACCTGAAAACCGCTTGGTAACTTTGGTCTAAAATGCCTGAGAAGCTCTCGTTGATGAGATACCTGTGATTAAATGACTCAAGCGCGTTACTTTGATAAAAACGCAGGGCCGCGACTGGGGTCAAACAGCAGTTTCTCAACAATACAAAGTCAATGCATACTCTGATCGCGTAAGCGATACTGGATTCAAACAGCAACTGTTTCCCGCAGCCCCGGGCACACCGGGTTACAATAATCTCATGGGTCTTGGCCGGAACAAGCAAAACGTAAAACCTTCAAAACACCAGGTGATGTTTCCACCAACCAAGCTGTGCAAGCCGTCTTGATTCTAGATTCTAACGATCGCTTGAGTGACAAGCGCTGTTCGCGCAAAAAATATCACTCACGGAACTCGGGTCTCCTATTAACGAAACGTTCACGAAAAGTGTAGGTGACTTGTCGCAAAGTAATTATGAAGGGTTGATGCCGAGTAGCACACCCTACGGTGCTGTGTCCTACCGCAGGGGCGAAAATACACTTTCTTTTTAAAATGTATGACTAGGGTTCAGCTTTTAAGCAAGTACCAGACTTTATGAAAACTTTGTTGCTGAAAATCGCGAATGAGCAATAAGTTTTAAGTCACATTCGTAAACATCACAAATGTAAAGGTGAATCTCGCGTATAGAGAGAATGTAGATGTATATTGTAAATGAAGCACAGGTGGAGCGTACTGAAGAGGGTGAACTTATTACCTTCTGCATTCAGTTTACTGCTTCAGCTACCTGTCCTTCAACGGGTGAACAGTTTGCGTGCATGGCGCAGTAACAGTCCGTTATATTTAATATTGTGAGAAGCTCTTGAAAACTAAGTTTTTAAAATAGAGTTCATGGGAGCTAAAAAATCGTAACATACATACGAAAAAACAGCCACAAAATGTATCAATAAACCATGTGATGACACCAACTTTCAGTAAATGCCATGAAAGTTTCAACATAGCGGTGAAGTAGCTTCTCAGAATTACGTTTTGATTTGATAAAAAGTACTCGTGGTCAGTCAACATCAAATGGCAAAACACAGCCGTTCAAAGACGAACGAAACCTACTACTGGAAACGTCTTGAATTACAAATAACATTCGAATTCTTGACAATCAACGACATGTGGAATATGCCTGGACAACTATAACTTTTTCAGCTTTTCCAAATTCAATTAGAACTTAATTAGAGCTAATTCGCGAAAATTGGAAATTCAACTGAACTCCGAGCTAGAATTACATTTAATCAAATCAATTTCAATTCGTATCAAATCGGAATTCATTCGCACAATTATGAGAGTGGCATAGATTTCGTACGCCAAGGCTGGTGCGTTTCGCGCTGTACAATTCGCCTGGGTGGCTGAAAACTCATCCCAACTGAGCCGATGTTGCTGTCATATGCGGGTGGTAGGTATTAGCCATTGTTCGTCACATTACCTAACTATGACTCGTACGGTTGGTTTAAGTGACGTAATGCGATTGTTGCATGGAACTTTTGTCTTTTCGTTGCGCTGCTTTCCTTGCGCCAGATGCATTCTTGTATCATTTGCTGAAATACGCTCTTTGTCAAAACAGCATCCTCGGTAAAACCGGAAATTAGATTAGAAATAAAATTAGAACGAAGAAGCTTTTCACAAATTAGATTAGAATTGCCGGCATTTCGCTCTAATTCCTATAATCAGACAACAAGAATTATCTTGTTGTCCAAGTCTCATGTTGAGAGCATCAGACGATAATCAGAGGAAACGAACTTTGTAACTGCGATTCAACAGCTGCATGATGGTAACTTGCCAATTTTCATGCAACAGCTTTTCACGAAAAGATTTGCCACACAAAAGGAAGCTTCTCTGGCCGGTGAGATTTCATTGGCCTCTATCTCAGGGGTTCCCAACCTGGGGTACAATCTGAACCTGGGTAAATTTAAGGTCAGCAATAAAAGGGAAAAATATATTTACATATTATTTATTTCCAAATATTTATACATATATCAGTGAATAGATTTTCAAAAATCATTACCTTTGTAGTTCTGAAGATCGAAAAGTTCTAATCAAAATTCAGTGGATTTTTGTTATTTTACTTAGCGTTTTCGTCAAAACATTTTTTAGGGGTACCTGCTCATCTGTCAAATGCTGAAGGAGTGCGCGGTCAGAAAAAGGTTAGGAACTCCGAGCCTAGCTAGTTCGGGTGTTATCGGCGCAGCGTGGACAACGCCTCAGTTTCACAGTCAGACAACCAAGACCAGAGTTACAAAAGAACAGGCAGGTGGGGAATCGCAAAAAATTAAGTCCATTTATGAATTTCGCATCACAACGCAAGGATGAGCCCAGATCGTACCGCTTTTGTTGCACACAAGTCTTCTAACAAAACGAAATGCGCTGTGTATGTAAAAACGTTCGTATGTGAAATCGTTGGTACTGTATTTACTCCGAGATAGAAGGGGTTATAATTATCGCTCGAAATATAGCAGTAATGCGGAGTGCTTTCAGCGATATTTGACGACTTTTTTGTGGCTAGTGAAAAAAAAATCTCATCACCGCATCCCATACCACACGATGGTGAGAATCTGCGTATGTTCCTCGCATTTTAAAGGATTTACGCAATCAAACGGTAAAAAACAAGTCCAGCGAATTCGTTTGCGAAGGAAGCGAATCGCATCACGATCACATGCATCAATAATTCAATTAATATAAAGATTCCCATGCAAGGTACGAAAGACCTGTCAGCAATCACCCGTACCACTAGTGGTACGCAAAGGCCTCCAAGGTGGTCCACGAATAGGACTTACTTTGTTTTCTTCACAAAAAATATGTTCACAGCTATAGTTTTTACTTGTCGGGTTCTGTTAATAAATTCCTGATTTTTTGTGTAGCCTGCTTCCCTTGTTGTTTTCTAAAAATGGCCATTATAATTTGTCACAGTCATTTTGTTCATCTTGAATTTGTGTCAATTCTGGTTTTTCAAACTTAATTTTGATCGAATTATATTTGGCACATTGACTTTTCCTGGTACAAGGTGGTACGTGTGGACAGTACAGGACCCACAAATGGTACGCGATCAGAAAAAGTTCGGGAACCACTGCCCTACATGAACGCATACAGGGTCACTGTCCCATGTTGCATTCTAGTCTAGTTCGGGCAACTCATGCTTGAGATACGTGCGCAGGGCAGCGTGCCGTTCGTCTTACCCGACTCGGTGACATTTGTCACATCGGTCGACGATGGAGTGTTGCCACTGTCGCTCCCGCTTCCCTCCATTTCTTTCTTCGTTTCGAGGCTGGAGTCTGTTTTCTCATCACACTCTGTTTCTGCGCGACAACGAAAACAATTAAACAATGACCAGGACAGGACTTCTTCGAACGTGACAGGGCAATAGGCTGGGAGTAACCATTTGCAGCGTTGTACTTTTGCTACAAACCTGGAAAGAACTTCAATAGATTGGCCTACGCGAGAAAATGTGTTAAGGCAGTGGTCCCCAAACTTGTTCGAGCCGTTACCCAAATCAAGGTAGCAACTATGTCTTATTACCCACTATATTTCGCAGTGATCGCTCGTAATATAGAAGAACATTGTGGTTCTGGTTCCATATTACCCCTCGAAGAATCGCATATTACCCCCGAACTTACCCCCAGTTTGGGAACCACTGTGTTAAGGAATCAATACCGTTGAGGTGCACTAACGATGATTTCTTTGAGGCGCCGTCACGGCACTAGGCTCCAATGCTTCAAAGGCTACGAAATATGTTTGTTTTTTTTGGTGATGACTGTGCCTCTAAAACTGGCTTGGTTCATATCTCTACTAAGCAGAGAAGGTCACCTCAGTCACAACCCCAATCTAATCAACAGTACCTGCAACGCGAGTCCGCATTGCCCCGAGTCAGAGGTGACATCAACAAAAGCAGTTGCACCAAACAAATTCTCACCAAAAAAAAAAAAAAGAAATCGCTGGCCGGGGACAAAAGGTAAGCAGCAGAACTACCCAAGACATCTGTGCAATCGATCTTTTTTCTCACAACACAAAAAATCACAACTAGTATGAGATACGGCGCTCTTCCACGCTGGAAGTGCCCGAAACAAAAAGTGTATTTCCAGTTGACGGCTACCGTTAACTACTACTGTAATTCAAGAAACTGGACATCAGAGAATAAAGCAGCATTCAAGCGAAATGCTGGCGTCACTGGTGTCACGGAAACCTGTCCCTCAAAATGAGTGGGAAGTTGGAACTCTGCAGCAATTAGAGTAGTCGGAATAACGGCGGCCGGTGACGAGTTTGATCGTTATGCCTCGATAAAATTACACGCTTGCAAATAAGTCGCATTCAATCCACTTCAGGAAGAGCTTTAATTATGTTTGAATCGCGACTGGAATGCAGTGTGAACCAAATGCCACGAAAACAAAGATAAGCACCATGTTAAGACCGGGGCGAGGCCTAAAAAGCGAAGCGCAACAAACAGCGGACAACTATTTGGGGACATGTTTCGAAAAAGCCTAAATACAGTCAAAGCACATCGCGCGAAAGAGGCATAACTTACACACATGTGGCTCAGCATATCGTTTATCAGTAGATCTAGTGAAAGCGTATACAAACAGGGACCACAGAGGCTAATCTTCTTCATGTTGCTTGCAACGTCGCAAGCAAAGACATATGTCATGCACCTCTGACCGGAAGAAATGCAGTTGAGAAAAGGTGTTTACGCTGGCATTAGATTAGCTATCTACCTTATCTGGCCATGTACATGAGCGTGAACTACGAAGATAAACCAGCGGAAGATTTCTAAATGTTGGCAAAGGCTTTAGCCACGTTGGGACACAGCAATTAAAAGGTGGCATTTACATGAACTGGTGGAGATAAGACACTTTCAAAGCCTGATATTCATCTGGAACATGAATCTCGCATATTTCAGTCAAAGTGCTTGTCATCTTACATTATGTACAAAAGATGGTTAGAACTGCATCACCGTGATGTCCAGTGCAGCCCAGACTGAAACAGACAGGGGTTGGCGACAGCCGTGCGTGACCAATTCCAAGTTCCCGATTTTACATCTTCAGATCGTAACATGCTTCGTATTCCCCAGGAGTCTTCAATCCGCAAACAAATCCCAACAAAGTTGTGACTGCAACCATGCTAAGTAAGACGTCCCACGGCTTGAACGCCACTGATACCATTCTGACATAATATGCTGTTCGCTGGGATCGAAATTAGAATCTACACCTGAACTCTCGCGGGAACATTAACGCCTTGCTCCAAATGGTTGAATGCCCCGACTGAATTTGATCCACCCTTCGCTTGCAGGGCTATTTCCCTTTAATCACAACGGTCCTCACTCAGATTCATTCTGGATTTAATTACTACATCATCGGCATTGAATGGCGTTGTAAATCAGAGATGGTTTTGTCCTTTTCATCATACGCCTCGAATCCACAAGCAGAAGTAATCGTAACAACATCCTCACTTTTAATTAAATCGCTTTTTATTTTGGGCCATTCAGAGCTCGCCACCGACTGCAACAAGGTTTGCGATTAAAGTTAGTAAAATATCCAGCGTGGTGTTCACCAGCATCACTACATCTTCACACTACTCACCAGTCTGGGGGCTCGCTCAAGACATTATGAGAGACAGCCTTTTTAAAAAGGTAGCAATTTCTTATTAAGCCTCGCGTTGATTACCATCGAGAAAGCAGCTGCCGGAATCTCTTAACTCGAACCTATCGCAGTGTGTCAAGAGACGGTCAATCGGTTCAACGTCATTAGAACATATTCTCTGAGTAATCGTCAAATATTCGTGTGGAAAGTGCGCATCGTCTGAAGTTTGCTGTTTTGTATGCATTTTCGAATTCGTCAACATGGCATGCTGCAACTATTGCAGGGTACTTGGATCGTTCTCACACGGTAATGGTGGCGCCGAGGTGTGTCGGTGAAAGCGCGTTTCTATTTTATCAGTTTAAGGTGATTTTACAACTTGGATCACAGGAACTGCGGGTGGCACTCCAATGAAATCAGTCAGTACGCTAAACACAAAAGCACGTTTTCAGGTTCAACTTTTTCTGGGGAGAATACGTCACCAAACACATGAAGTTTTCTCCCTTAGTGAGTCGTGACCAGGCCAATGTTACATGCCTGTCGACGTCATTTTAAAGAGAAATCAGTTGCTCAGGTTTCGTGACTGAACAAGTCACGAGGTGGCCAATGAGGGAATTGTATGTATCGACGTTAAGTTATTTGTATCTCTTTGGGTTGCGCTGAGATTATGAAACTGTTCTATGATAAAGATAACATTGTATGTTTTTCCAATCATCTAAAGCTTTTATGTCATGCTATGCAGCGTGGTGTCGCGAAACGCCAAATTGTTTGGATTAGTTCAAAACAGAGTGAAAACACGTTTTGAGCAAAATGATCTTTTTCTTATTTCGGGTGGCTTTTACCCAATTTTAAGGTCTTGCACGGGCACCTGCATTTGTATTAATATGTCTGTTTCAGTCAGTATTACTCACTGATTGCTTTAAAGCGAATTAAACGTTGATATTGCACACTGCTGTTCTTCCTGACTTTGATCTGTGAAGAATTCGAGACCGCAACTTCTCCAGTCGAACAGGTTTCTCTCTCTCGCATCAACTACTGAACTTTGCTATACGTTGGGGCTTTGCAGCGCTGAGTCAAGTCATGCCAGGACAAAACGGACTGTGTCAAGATTGCGAATCCGTTTGAGGTAAGCATGGTTTGAAGGTTTAATAAATAAATTTAACGTAAGGCACATATGCTGAATAAAACAGGGATGCAAATTGCGCCCTTTTTATTTTTTAGTAGCATTAGTTGACACAAACTGGATCACAAAATAATTACTTAAAACTATTAGGCCCGATTGTATTCAATTAATCACTAGAACATTTAATTTTAAAAAAGTTATTGCAGTGTTACACTAGTATATAATGGCAACAACAATAGGCAGAGCGTAACCTCTGATGTTTGTGCCCCCTATATTCGAGAATCACAAGCTCTTTTCTTTCATTGCATTTAATCAATAGATACTTCGAAAGACGTTCGTCCGGACCTTTGCATTATTTGCATTTTTTTAAAGTAAATGTTGCAAAGTTAAAAAATATTTGTAGGTCACCTGAAAAACGATACAACTAACTTTGGGCGTGCCGAAAACACTAGAATATTAATTGTAGGAGGCTAAATGCTTGGGCGTCCTTATTTTAACCGAAGCTTTACAGAAAATATATCCCCTGGCATTCATTGATTGAACTACTAAGATGTTACATCGCTCGCGCGTTGGTCAACAGCGCAAAGATGTGTAGTTAATTCTAAGCTACAAGAATGTTTGGGGAGTCTACGCAACAGTTATCGTCCGAAGAAAGGGACAACTATCTACTTTTTTTCGTTTGCTTTCTCTTCAGCAGATGACATTGGCGCAAATTTGGTAAAACGCCTAGTTTGTACACAGTTGTCTGCCAAAGCTGTGAATCTAGTGTTTAACACTAAGACCCAAAGCTTTTGACAGACAACTGTGTACAAACAAGGATTGTAAACGCTTCAGGCGATTGCAATTTAATCAAAGCAATTACCTTGCACTGCGCTAATTATCTCCCTCATCTTAAAAGACAGCTGCCAGGGGCAGCATGGTAGAGTTGCAGGAAGCCTGTTTAAGGTGATTACTGGTGGCAAAGAAAAAGCGGGCCAAGATATCCTCGCGTTTGTACGACCTGTTACAAATATGCGACCCAGCAGCATCGTTGCTGACGTCACCGAGAACAAAAACCGACAGCAGCAAGTACAACCAATACAAGCTGTTGAAACACACGAGCGATGTCAAATACAGATTTTTAAACTGAAACCCACACGATTTGGTTTTAAGAGGGCCGTGAAAATTTAAACCGTAATGAACGATTTAAATCTAAAGCAGAACCTTACGCTGATGAAACATTTTTTCACAAATGAAGCAAGAATTAAATTCAAAATACTTCCGCCATTAATTCAATAATGTCTTGGTAAATCCGTTATTTGGAAGTATTGTAGTTGAACATGTCTCCACATATGACATAAAAGTTGGAAAAGCTGCCAATTTTAACCATTCGCCAACAGACCGCCAGGAAAAATTCCTAAATTCTTTTTCAACATCGAGTTTTTTGTGACGTAATCAGTTTGTAGCATCGTGCATTGTGGAGTCACAGGATGTAACTGCAAGTGTGTATAGAGAAAATTTTCGTGATAGGGACGCGTAGGTTTTACCAGATTCTTGAGGGGGCCAACAGCCAAAACAAATGAAGAAACTCTGTTGCACAGGGTTAAACCAATAGCAAAACCAGATAAAATTGAGTGAGTTTTACAATTCACAGTCGAGTAGAACTCATGAAATACCACGTCCGACTAGGAGCCAGCATCAACGACATGAACAATAACAGGAAGAGATGCGTCAAGCATGCTCAAAAACACAGAAAAGTCCCATACCAGCAGCTTTATTGTTTGCTTGAAAAAAAAACAACACAAGAATCAACATGAACAGTCCAGTACGGTTGCTTTAAGCATGGCAATGCAGAAGGATGTAATGGTAACTGCGCCAGAATAGCAAAAGTGGTGTAGTTTTGCAACATGACGTCGTTGCGAAGAAGCTCCAAACGCGTGATAAAGTAAGCTTTTGTTTTTCAAGGGTAACGGTGATCTAAAAACTGCGGTTGCGCGATAACTGTGACTAAAAGCTAAACACTGATCCACACCTCCAATGCAAACTTAGGCTTCGATGCCATGAAGCTATTGACAAGCACTTGACCGTGTAAATCGTCACGTTTCGTGTCGAATCACCCCACAGCTCATGCTTGGCGCGAACATTGTAGCCTAGCGTGTGCGAGATCTAAGCATCGGTGCAGGCCGTTCGCAGAAAATCGAACCGAACCACAACCATACGCAACTTTTCAACGTGTCGCACAACCATACCGACAAACTGGTCTTACTATTTGACACTTATTAACTGCTGTTGCTTATGCCGGAAGGTTTCACATGTTTGAAAAAGTCTTTGTTTGCAACGGCTGAACAGCAGCTTGTTTTTTCACCGAGAACCAACCACTGCTCTCTTTGCTGGGTCGCATTCAACCCACGTTGTTTAAGTTTACAAGTGCTCCTAAAGATTTCATTAAACCTCACACTCTTGATAAAACACTTCACACTCCCAAACACTTCAACTATACCCAAGGCTAAATGGCAATTGACATATAACAAACAAGACATAATTTAATCCTCAACAAAAACAGTAGTCTGCTTTGTCCATCGGTTCTAAGCAAATCGACGTTGTTTCGAAGCGGCCCTGCCACAGGAACTTCCAGCTTTTTCTCACCATTAGTGGTGCGTCGTGTTTTTTGCACTCATCACAAAATGCAACATAGACCCACAGGCGCTAAGAAAAGTTCAGCCATTTTACGTGACGTGCACAGCGGGAAATCCGTCAAATGTTATGAAAAGAGTTGTTTGTTGCAAAAAAGAGAAAGCACGTACAACAGAATTCGTCACTTTTGCAAAACTGTCTATTCTTCCTGTCTGAACCACGCGCGCCGTTGAATTGAAACAAGCGGTGCGCCGCGACGCCTGTGCTTCCAGCCTGTTTTAACCAACCTGGGTCAGCAGTTATTCTTTCCTCCTCGGGGCCTTTGATAAGGAACCTGCGAACAGTTGCCAGGTAGCTCTCGGCGTGCATGGACGGGAGTTGCAATTGACGGTACTTGTGAATGAACTCCTCGTCCGAGTCCGATGATCCATCCACGAACTCGCCTTCGTAGATGAGCAACAACGATGACGAATAAAATTGGTATCTGCAAAAGAAAACATCGAAACCTTAGCGAAAGAGTCTGCGGTTTGTGCGCCAGATGCACAGTCGTAACAGGCCCCAGAGGATATCAAAGTTTTGCTTTGTTTAGCAAAAATATCATACGATTTTTAATGGGCCAACAACTTTTTATATCCTATCTAAAATAGATTTAGGCTGTTCATTACTATAGGGGCCAAAGCATACAGTTTTCAATTGCATATGTTAATAACTGGGTAAGAATAAAAGGGATTGACCAGATACGTTTTTAATGTCAACTTTCAGGCAATAGTTTTGAGAAAAATTGTTGGTTGTGAAGGAAAATCGTGTAGCTGCACCATAAATTGTAGTTTGTAGGTTTGTTACGCCAATGACCAGGCATCTACACGGTAAACATACACTCTCTACCACATATGAAGATGCACTCCGAAGTGAGATGCTGACAACGTCAAAATAATTACTCAAAAACACAATGAAAAGCTCTAGGTTTTTTGCAAGCTGCTTTCATGATTAGCGATAATTCGGAGTTGCACATATCTGTGTTCAAATAATTACAGCAGTCTCCACAAAGGTGACGCCGTAGAATTGATCAGCAAAATTTTAATGGGAAGTTGGTAAGTAGCTCTACGCATCCGCAATCCTGAAATCTTGTTTAGACACAGCTTAAGAAACGCAAGGAAGAAATTTACAAACGGCGCAAAGTTCAGAACACCAAATTATAACGAACTGATCATCACACCTTATCTCTGTGAACAGAACCGCTGAATGCTTAGTTCAACTACAAAAAAAGTGTGCTGTTCCATTCAGACAGCTTTAAGGGGTGCATTGGCAAGTTTTTACACATCAAGAGTCGCATTAGTTTTTTCAATTGTAATTTTTCGTCCTTGCCTACGTTAAGGTTGGGTGGTTCTTATACACAGATTGCAGTGTGGGTGTTCAGCCATGAACTGTTGACAGTGTTCTGGAAGCTGCCTAGGCAGTGTGAGTTGGCATGAGAAAGGTCTTGGTTTTGTGAGCATCACAACAACGCAAAGTTGCATCACAACAACTAAAAATTAGGCAAAATCTACATGGAGTTTTCAATCGGTACGCATTTTCTTTTAGTACAGGATATTAAAAAAATAGCAATACATGAAAACTCAAATCTCATCCAAGTACCCCTGGGACCCTTCCCGTGAACCCCTGGGGTTCTCGAACCCCAGGTTGAGAATCACTGCTTTATTGGTAGGGGCTTGGAATCGGTGCAGGCGTTTTGCACCCTTATAACCTGAAGAGTAACAACCAACCTCAAACCTTTAAACATGGTACGCTTAACTTCAAATCAAGTTTGAAACGTCGCTTATCGATTTAAACGCAGTAGAAGCTATCAGCAAACGTGTTTCTCAAAAACACAGAGAAATGATGCTTCTTTAACTCTTAACCTACAACAGGTGTTATAAAATATTTATAAGTGGAAACATCTAAACCTTTGAAAACCAATCACCAGAAAATGTCCACAGCGAATCCAGGCGTGCACACCAGGACGAATTGTTAACTGTAAGAATTAGATAACTTTTTTCCAGTCGCTAGGCCAGGCTTAAGGCCGAACGAAGCTACGTTTGATACGTTTTTGTGTTTCACCGGTTTTATGAGCTTAAAATTGTTCTCAACAACCACAGTTGCCGTGCACAAAAACTGAAAATCTGTGAATAGCCTTATTGCAAACATTGCGACCGTATTCACTTAGGAAATATTTACTGAAAGCTCTTCGGTAGTTAACCACTGGCATCACCACTACGCTGGTGTTAGGCAGTATCAAACCAGCCGCAAGCATGCGAGAATTGCACATTCAAAGCGGAAAACAACAGGATAAAATTGCGAAGACACTGGCGTTGGGCACGCGAAGAATATGTTAATCATGTGACCAGGCAATTGATTAGAACCTGCTGTGACTGCGTCGCTACGGCACGGAAGACAATCTCATGCTGCAATCTGAAACTTCCTAGCACATCTTACACCTCGCAATCAGCACAAACCAATCACAACCACAAAGGAGCACCATACGATGGGAAGCTGGGCAATTTGCAACCATTGATGGAGCAAACCAGACCATCATGGTTTATTCATTAACCTTCACCGTGGTGTTGTTTTACAAATCTGAAATATTGGAACTATGTAGTTGCTATTCCTGCAGCCGGTCACGTGACTGATACATAACTTAGTTTACAGCGCCACTGCCGTTAAAAGTGTTGTAAATGTTATCTCCTTTTAATCTTACATATTCTTTTTAAGTGTGTCATTCTGCAGACTGGACGCGTAAACGGGGCAACTTTTGCAGCAAAGCGCGTTCAGAGTACATATTGCTACTGTTACTGTAAGCGTATTGCTACTGCAGCCTCGAAACCAAGCTGTGACGTTTTGTTCACGAATCGTTTGGAACTGTTTGTTTGTCGATTGTTTGGGCAGCACCGTCTTCTGCGATTGCTGTTAGCAAAGGAATCCGCAAAGCACGTGTCAGATTGCATTGCCACATCACCTGTAATAACGGAAGATCAAGCGATGAACTTGCCTTGTATTCCGACTTTTCTTCAAAAACTGACAATCAATCCTTTCACCTGCGTTTTCTTGCTCCACAAATTTACATGTATCCAAATGTCATAAACCTTTAGTGCGCTTTATATCATATAGATTGCACTTCTCTGTGAGTTTGGTTATGAGCCTTGATACGATATCAACAGACGCTGAGAGATAACGACTTGCTGGTAAAGCGATTTGAATTTGCGTTGCTGCAAAGGACATTTGCCCTCATGTGGCGCAGCTGAACGACTGCGGTGGCAAACGCTGCTGGATACGCTTTCGCTACACACAAGCCAAAGCTTCCCTACCTTGCGGTTCGAAACTGATTTTTCAGAATCTGTTTAAGCATATAACGCGTAAAGTCAACCTTTCAAAGTATGACTGGAAAATATTAGTTGATAGCATAAATTTCAAGCAATATACAGTTTTTTTTTACCTCTGCTGCGACTCGAACCAACCCAATATCATTTCTAGTCGCTGAACGAAGGCCTTGACAATGTATTTCTTCCACGCCGCATTGCCGGAGAAAAACAAATTCAACCCTGCCGACGACAAAGTAGAGTTCTCAGCTGTCAATAACCACAGTAGAAGATGTCAAAACGCAAAGCCTTACCGTCAGAAACGCGTTCTTTCGTCAGAGAGCGGCCGTACTTTTTATCGTAAAACACAGCTTCGTTTGGGGACGGACCAGATATCTGTAAAAAGCACCCAGCAGTCCACTTTTAGCTTTATTAACAGTGGCCTTTGCCCTCAAGGTGAAAGCCATTTCCAATAAAAAAGAAATTCGTAAACCACAACGTTTAAAGTTGTTTCGCTCCATTTGTTTTCTGCATAGCTTTACGGACGATAGCAGAAACGAAAGTCCGACTTGTTTCACCTACGTATTTTAAATCTTTGGTCGCTATAAACCAAGTGTGATGTAGCGTCCATCGCTGGTAACATTTCAGACTTCATTTCTGCGCATACTTTGTCTTGCGGTTGCATGACAACTTACAGAAAGCGTAACGGCGAATATATTGAACGGGGGAAGCGCATCATTTGACAATCTTTCAGCCTGGTCAAATAAGGAGCTAATAATGAACAAGTCTGGCGAAACTCTCATCAGACATATCATCATCTGTTGAAGTAGCAGAGTAACGAGTCGTTTTAGGAAACGATTTGAAATGGCGTTGGCAATCCAGGCAAGTGTGCTTATAATAATAATAGACACATAGGAGCTAGTCGCATTGCCACGTTTGTGCTCATAGTACCTACAATATGACCGTAAATTAGTGCAGCATCCACCTCCGCTATTAACAATTGCAATCATTCGTGACGCGCGGAATTGAACCTTTTGCGATTTCAGAGCGCGACAACCAGTATGCAAACACAAAAAACACAAAACGACGTTAAACAGTTAAAAAAGTTACGTATCGTTGAACACATTTCGCCTACATCTTGTTGAAACATTGCTACTGCAAGGAACAACAAGATAATAAAACTTCCGCAAACTTTTAAACGATTCTATTTTTTCAGGTGAAACCTTGACAAACAAGCACACAGACTTTAAAACCTCTGACTGTGTAACGCGGACGAGCTTGCCATCGGTTACCACCAGGTACGCTTTCCAGGCAGTTGAAAAACAGCGCAAAGCAATTCAAAAAGCGTTCACGACATAAGGCAAAAGTGGAAATAGGCGGTTGGGGATCGCTGGAGTTTCAGAACAAAACCGTTGGTGAATTACGGAAGGACAACACCGTTGAATGGGGTTCTCAGAGCGTTCAGTAGGTTTGATATTCAACGAAACCCACAACCAGACCTTTTCAACAGGCGCTGCACGTGAAATTCGTGTCTGACGCAAGGCGTGGGAGCCGCACAGCTGCCGACAGAAATTGATGCAGCCTTCGTGGAACCGTCTTGTACTCAATTCTCTGAAAATGCACCTACCCTCATTCCCAAAAGTTGAAATCCGAGTTCCGATAGCGGAGGATATTTCGCCATCTCTATTGACCTCTTATGTTCATCAGCATCAGGGTCATACGAAACACGGCCGATTTTAATATCCAGGATAGATGGATTACGAAACCTGCGGCAGGCGTCTTCCAACTTGAGGTAGGAGCCTTCAAGTAGCAGAGGAAATACTTTATAGAATTTGTTTCTACCAAGCAGTGCCGTTCCACAGGAGCATCCCAAACGATCGACATGCACAACAAAACATGTCAGCAGTTTAGCGCTGTTAATGCACCCTGCTTCACAGGGCTGCTGAAATAGAGTAGCCACGGCGGTGAGAAGCAAAGAAACAGCATATATCATTCTCAGGCAAGCGAACCAGTTAGTCTGGCTCTTTATTTATGTGTTTGATATTCAAATGATCAAGTGCCCAGCGCACCTTGAAGTGGAAGAGGTGCATTCCACATTCCGAGAAACTTGGGTAGAAACGGTCTCAGCGTAAGAAGCACCGGATCGTCGCATTTCGGGTCAAATATCTTTCGGTAAAAGTTAACTTCCCGTTCGCCCCGAGGTGGAGGTTGGACAGGCTTTAGAATCGAACCATCCAAATGTTGGAGCATACCTGGAAGTGAAAGCGCCTGCTTATTACGCGCGTCACGAAATGGAAAGAACTCGAATACAATTACGGTGAAAGTGAAACTGACAATGAGGATGCTACAGCTAAATGTCATGGATTTTTACTGCCGAGATTTACTTCTTTGTTAAACAAGTGCCCTGCGTGCGATCACAGTTACTCATTTAAGCTGAATGCGTATCGTTAAAAAATTGAAGATCCGTATTTGTATATCCGAGAAGCAAAGCAACACGAAAACGAATCGGCGCCGAAAACAGACAACCTCCGCGTGTTGCGCTTCATGACACCTGGGCACAGCCTCGGCTCAAGCGTATCACGCAGCGAACCCGGCGGGAACTTCCGAGCAAAATAACGGCAGCATCAAGAACGCTTCTAGGTACTTCATGCACTGAAGGGCCCACCGCTGCTTCAGACAGTTGCAAAACAAAACTACGTATCACCACAAGAAAGTTATCTGGGACGCATATTTAATTTTGAAGCTGCCGTGCAACGAGCACTTACGAATGAAACCCTCAACACGTTTTAGCTTGAAAGCATGGAGAAGCTGCATGTTCGCGAGATTCCCACCGGAAGAGTCTTGGCTTAGATCAGCTGCTCCCAACCTGGGGTACATGCACCCCTATGGGTACATTTGTCTATCTGAACGGGTACATTTGGGGTTAACATTAGAAGGGAAAAATATAGCAGATATCTTTATATATTTTTAATTTCCAAATATTTATACATTTGTCAGTGAACATTTTTTTCAAAAACCATTTGTTTATAGTTAAATATATCTATGGTTAATCATGATAAATATTTTGTCATTAAAAATTTTTGGTGTACATGCACATCGGTCGAAATGCTGAAGGGGTACATGGTCAGAGAACGGTTGGGAACCCCTAGCTTAGATGTTGCACAGAAGGGCAGTGCGCTTGCAACTGACCTAAGCCGTACTATCGCAAAAATGCGAACATCGCACGCCGTATATTTTTCAGGTTTCCAAAATTGTGTCAAACTTTAAAATCGTAACCATAACCAACGCTCGTAAGCTAAAAGGTTCCAGTGGTTGAAGCAGTCTAGATTTCACCTTTCAGTTGTTATAGCACGGACGGCTCCTCTCATAGTCAGCCACGCTTGTTAAAATTCATGCACTAACCAGCATACGGCCAGAACGGCGATTAATGTCTTTACGAGAGTGCTCAACACGACAAACTTAAAAACTCTCGTGGCTATTATGTCTGGGCTGGTCCGAATGGTGTCTGGCTTGTCTAACCTAAGTGGCTATGCAGGACGTTCAACAGCTCATGCCGCTTCGCCGCGCGTAAAATAATCACAAATCTCTTCGCAAATTTTAATTTCACGCCGAACTTGTGCAAATTTATAGGTTTATCGGAATGAGTCAAGACAACATTTGCCAACCGTTGAAAAGCTGTTTATGAAGGCTGAAACACTACAATAACAAGTGTATGGTCTGGATGGAAGATTTCATGCAGTAGGGGATACATTTTTTAAAGTACGTAAAAAAAATCTACGAATGACAGAATACACATTATCTCTCAAAAACTTGTATGCAAAATCTAAAAAGTCTCAAACCAAATGCTCTCTTTATCAGCTAGACCAGTGGTTCATAAAATTTTTCCATATTCCCCCCCTTTTAAACCCAAATACTGTCAATTCCTCACCAACAAAATTCAGAAAAAAGACAATTGCAAAAACTTCACATTACCTACTGTGAAGAAAAAAAGACGATTATGAACCAAATAGACTTTATGTGTTGACAAACAAATAACAAAAACTTAGGGCTTTTTTATCCACGGCTTCTACTCCCCAATTCCTCCCTGCAACAAATTTCTACCCAGGAATTAAAAATTCCACCCGTAGTGAACCAAGTGGCACTCATTTGAAAATCACTGAGCTAAATAACTACTCGGTCGATTTCAATGGTAGCTTTGCAATTACTCTTGGTTTATTTCTCTTAGCATTTCCACAAGCATTCACTGGTTCCCTGGAAGGGACGTTTAAATAGTTCACACATGCTCGTAGTTCCAAGGGTGTTCGTCTTCGTCGTACCAAGACTATCAAGGGTGGTAAGTGGTGACTGATTATTGACTTGTTTATTTCTTGCTTGCTGTTGCAAACCCCTCGAACTGCTTCAAACAAAACGTGGCAAAACTCTTGCAGTGCAACAATTTTTGAAATATTACATGTCGTGAGGGTACTTACCGCGAACAAGGATTTTACTAACATTCTGCAGTGATGGTACATACAACCCATCATGGTCCATGGATAAGCTATACTGTGTTATCATTTCAATTACGTTAAAGGAATAATCTTCTATAAGTTGCACCATGAGCTTGTTCCCGAAGAAAGAAAAGCCGGATTTCCACAGCTTTACGACTCTCTGTATCGTAGTACACTCGTACGGAAACCGAACCCAGTTACGGTAACAAGTTGACAAAATTGTTAGGAATGGTACGTCAAGGCAGATGCCGGAGGAGCGGAAATAGCAAAGGTTGCCTTACGTCATGCTAAAATTTTTACAATTTTATATTGGCAAAATTACTTTCAATTTAAGCGTTAGCTTTCCGCCGGACGACGTAATATTGCCCAGGTGTCATGAGACCAAAGCACACACAATTCGTTCCTCAGAGCATGTGCAATTCAAAAACCGTTTTTGCGTTATTGACCTAGCGCAGTTGGTGGCAGAGAAGTAACGCACGTTGTTCCAAGCTCAATTGTTCATGAAGGCACATCCTCACCTTACTATGTACGTTACTCGCAGTTCCACATATTTTGTGTGTTAGATTAAGAACAGCTGGTGCAGGCATCATTGTTTCATTCAAAATACAACCGAAACAGTTCAAAGTCAGGTTTACTGTGAGCGTTTGAGGAATCAGCCGACTGGGCTCTGCTTTTCACCTTTTTGCGATGATTCAAACTTGCACATATCTATATTCAAGTAAGTACTCTCCACAATAGGGGTAATCAAGGACACTATCAGCAAATTAAGAGGAAATCGATTTCACGTAAAATTACACATTCTCAGTCCTCACAACTCGATTCTGTGCAACTCTCCACAACGGGTGTTCCGTAAGGTTATCGAAGGCAACAGGAGTGAAGTCGACTTAAATACTCGTACGTCATATACACGACAAAATGCAATATGCGTTTCGGGAGGGTACAAACAACTACGTTTGAAGACGTTCTGGGAAAAAATACACCCAACTCATGTGTACGTATTTTTTAAACAACGAAAATGATGCAGTAATAGTTTGATGAACTGCACAATATACTCTACTTTGTGTTTCACTGATGAGCTCACAAACAGCGAAACAGTGTCTGCCTGGAGTATTGACTTAAAAAAGTTGCATTTAAACCAACGCAAAATACTCTGGGCTGTGTTGAGGATACCAACATTAACATTAACGTTAGCTGATACAGACCATAGTTGGAAATACCGACATACAGCATTTATCAACAAACCATACTGACCAATACCTAGCCGCCCTTGGCCATAGCGATGTCCAGCAACCTGGTGCGAAAGAGGTCGGCATCCACGCGGAAGGGGAGGGTTGAAAGAGCACGACTGGGGTGAGCAATCATTGTGCCCTTTTTCAGTTTTCTGTGCACCTAAAATGCATTTGAATTTGCAATTATTCTGACTGTTTTGCAATGTATTATAATTTCATCTTTGCATTAAAAAAAATGCTGCAGCATGCTCACATTCAACGTTTTTACTACAAAAGACTGATGAGTATGAAGTGGTTGTCACTAAAATCAACATGCACCAGCGCTAGAACACCACACCAACATATTTTCAATATCCTGGATGCTTATAATGATAAACATACGAAATATTATGCAAGGACAATAACACACACCACACATATCAATTTTAAAACTAAAAAACAAAACAGATTTGTTAAATGTCCCATTAAACTTGTTTAATGGTGTATAATAAGAATCTCCAAACTTTTTTGTCAGAGGACCACATATGCTGTTACATAACAGTTCAAGGGCCAGACATCTTATGAAGTGTGATTGTTTCTTGATATGTTACATTCTACAAAATAAAAAAATGTTTGTAACTTTATAATTCTTTCGTTATTGACAAAATGGTTTAGTGGGCCGTATTTGGCCTGTCGGCTGTAGTTTGGAGGCCCCTGGTGTATAATATGGAAGAGCACCACAAGGTCAAGGAATAACACACACAAATTGCTTCCATCACCTTAATTTTTATCAATCAACATCAGGGTTGAGACAAGCCTGTTTTTTAACGGGTCTTTTGGAATTTCTCAAAAAGAAACAAGATATTGCTCTTTTTTTAAAGAAGTGGAAAAATCCAATTCTGAATTATTTTTATTCCATCATGCAATATCACTATTTTCAGAATTACACAATAAGAACTTGTTACGCCTATTATAGCATTCACAATTGAGGGTAAACAAATGTACCCCATCTCTGTTTTCGCAAAGTGTTGGTCAGATCACTCCTAAGTTGTGTATAAGACTTGGCAAGCCTGCGCACAGCAAACAGAGAAAAACCACTCCTACACAAACTCTGCTGCTTTCCGTCAAGCTTATGTGCATGACCTGCTAGTTCAGCATCTATAGAGTGTATTTTTTCAATATATGATTTGGTTGGTCCAAATCAGAAAAAGTTTAGATGCAGAGAAGCAGAACAATTGGTTAAAATATACTAAGTGCACAGAGCTGAAGAAGATAACCATTAGAATTTACTCAAACTGTTCGATTTATTATTCTCTTTTTTTCAAGTCCTTTAAATTTCATTGCTGTTCATTTTGTTTGATTTAAAAAAAATTACAGTTAACTGTACATGTGTCCTGCCTATTTTAGTTTTTACTTATTACTAGATTTTTCAAAGGAGAGGTAATGAGTGGGTCTTTGGTGAGTTTTATTGTTTTTTTTAAATGGGCTTATCCAAAAATAAACAAGTGTTTTTTTGTGGTTTGATTTTTTCACAACAACCCTGATCAACACAGTACTGAAATAGGAATCAAAAGTGACAAAATTATCCTATGGGTGCACATCACTGACAATAATTTGCTTTTTTCCAAACTTTTTTTCCATTTTGATAAAGCAACACAGCTTAAGCCTTCTGCAAACCACATCCGATCAACAGTGTTCAGCTACCCTTAGTTTTTCTCAGTCCCAATTTAACCACACAAATGGCAAAGTTCCTGTAGCAGAAGGGTGTGTCTACAATACATTCAGCATATTCAGTAACAGTACTGTAGTAGTTCTGACCTACAAACAGTATCACAAGACATAATCAGATGTGAGAGTAAAATTATTGTTCAGCATCAAAATTAACACTATACTTACAGTGAATTCGATTGCTTTGCTTCAAATCTTTTTCATCATCAACTTTAGAGGACAACATAAATTTAGACATTACACAAAGCACCAACAACTATGTCAGGTAATCCTATGATAGTCTTTGACAGCCAACAGAAAAGGTAAACGTACAACTGTCAACGTATCACGTTTATAAAGTACTGGTTGTGCCAATCAGTTGACACAAAAATCACAATAAATGAAATAAAAAAAACAGTTTAACAACTTTGTACCATTTATCTCCATAAATTTGAGCTTATGCACATCGTCTGTAATAGAGTCAAATATTAATGATGGTTGAGAAGTTGCATTCCTAACAATCATTGAATATGACGACACCGCATCCAGAAATATTATTTAAATAGAATCTAATTAGGAGACATCCATCTGAATAAGATTTGAGGACTAAGGATGCATCGAGTTACATGAAATCGATTTCCTGTTAAAAACTTAGCTGATAAATCTAACCGCAGTGCCCTTGTGAAGAATAATTACTTGTTTGTCACAAAAGGTATGAAGAAACTAGATTTCACTCATGTTTAAAAAGAACTGGGAAGTATCTGTGTTGATTTATACTGACTAAAATAGTGAGACTGTTGACCAAGTGGAGAGAGTATTTGAATATAACACATTTGCTGCCGGTGTATGATATACTTGTACTTTGAGCTCCCGCATTAGCCATTATTTTTGCGCCACTTTGCAACCCCATAAATCGCCAGGCAATTGACTAGATAGCTGTTTAAACCCTCAAAAGATACAAGTCTTCCAGTATGCAATGAACAATATTTATGGGTTTAGGATTTATTGTGGGTGACGTCACAAGTGGGGCAGGTTTCAGGCCATTTTCACTCAGGTTACGTGACCATGCGCCCCAACTCCTAGATGGAATTTTTTTATTCAAGTTTTTATTGGAAACTAGGCTAGAATCTGAGTCTTTTGAGCCTTTGATTGGCTTTCTAGCATTTCTGGTTCAAAGTTATGGCCTAGAAACAACAAAGTAATTTATTATTTAATTAGGTATTCATTAATTAATTTGTTGTTTTTAGGCCATAACTTCTGAACCCAAAACGTTGTAAAGCCAATCAAAGGTTCAAACGACTCAGATTCTAGCCTAGCCTAGTTTCCAATAAAAACTTGAGTCAAAAATGTCATCCAGTTGTTGCGGATCAGGGCAAGGTAACCCGAGCCAAAATGGCCTAAAATGTACCCCACTCATCACATCACCCACAAAAAATCTGAAACGCCAAATTTTACTTTCATATTGCAAACTGGAAGACTTGCCACATCTTTTGAGGGTTTGAACAGTTCTCTACCTCAATCGCCTGGCAAATTATGGAGTTGCTAAGTGACATTAGAAACCAAGGTTCATGCAAACTGTCCCAGCAGCTAAGTTGTTAATGATAGCAAAAACACTGTAAGATGTTCCAGTTAAACACCTACTATAATAACTCTTATTCAAACAAGTACCGACACACAAAATTCATTTCAGACAGTTTAGTCTGTGGTACATGTAACACTCAAGTTTTAGCTGATGTTACCACAGAGGTAAAGGTGGCATAAAGCAAAGAATAGTGTGGGTTTCAATCCAAGCATACTACCAACAAAATATTTATTTAACCTTGGAAACACTTTCTTGCATGATTTCTGATAAGATAGAAATGCAAAACCAAAAAAACATTCCTAAATCATTATCATTACATCCATTGATAAGACTTCATATCTTTAAAATCTAGGTGCCAACCTCTTGTGCAAGTAATTTGTATTTGGAACTATGCAACATTTCAAGTTTTACTACATGACCATTGACCATCAGCTTCTTTACTGCATACAGATGGTTCATGTGTGAGAGTTTTTTTATCAGAATAAGCTTGCTTTATCCACAAGGGCAGGCACTCAGTAAAATTGTGAAGATGATGTACTTCACAATGAAATCCAAACTTTGTCACCATTGCAGCTTCTCTACACAAGCTCTTTTGAAGAAAGAAGCCTCATTTCACACTTTTGGTTTTTGATATACAGTAGAAGTCAACATTGCATTTGACAGCCTGAAACTTGTTCTGTGCAATCATGCCACTTTGGCTCATCCTCATTTAGACGCAGATACTATGCTGGTTTTTGATGCTTAAAACTTTGACTGTGGCATTTCCATCATGCAACACATGGCATCCAATTGCGTTTTTTTCGAAAAGCTTTTCTCCTTCACAATGCAAGTGCTTCAGGTTTTCCAGAACTCATAGGATTATACCTTGCTGTCAAACACGTTCGTTATTACTTTGAAGGTAATCCTGCCATGATAATATACTGTGATCATGAACCTCTTGCTAAAGCTCAAAGGATGTGACAATGTAGTGGCTGAAGCACTGAGTTGCATTGAAATCAATACTATTTTTCAACATTGATTGGCATCCCTTTTTGAAGACGGAGCCCAATGACTACGAGTTAATTGAAAATATAATAAAATAGGGAATAGTCCTTTGCATCTCAGCTCCCTGGAAAAAAAAAACTAGAGGTATGGTCTTTTCTTTTTCCAACCCTCCTAGTTCTGCTACTGCATTCAGGAATAAGCATACATAAATGTTACATTGGGTGAAAAAATGAAGATTTGCCCAAAGCATCAGACATTCAAAGTGAGTAGATAAAAACGTTAGATGAAGATGCTAATCAAGCCATGAAATGTCCTGACAAAACAGGCATCATGAGGTAGATGAGCACTTACAATGCTGGGGATATAAACCAAAATTCAACAAGCACTGTTGCAGGAAATGAAGAGATGTTTAATATTAATACCAGTCAGTGCACTTGTTCCACAACTGGCAGGCATGATGCATTGGTATGCAATAGACATGAAACATGAGTAGCAAAAAGAACAGCATGAAATAATGTTTTTAACTGTAGTATAACATTCAGCAATAAATGCCTGTGAGCCCTGGTGCAATTAAGCATGCGATTAACTAAATTTGTAAGGTTTTCTACAGCAGTCCTTGAACCTTTATCATATTATGTAGTTCATCCAGTTGTCCAATAAATGTTTCTCTAACTGTAATAATCCACTAGAAAAGAAAAAGTCAGATCCTCTGTGCCATTATACCAAGTTAATTAATCAACTGAAGGCTCTAGGTTTGCTGTAGAGCTTTCAAGGAACCTGTCTGCCACACTCTGCTTTTAGAACTTTGTGATAATTCAGACTTTCAACATTTTCCTATGCTTTGCAGTTTTGATTGGCTTCAGTACTAACAGTATAGTGGTCATAGTATGTGTTTGAAACTACCAGCATAGTGCTTTCTCTAACTCTTGCTTTAATTTTTCATCATTTCATCCATAAGCTTTTAGTTGCAATTTACAAGACTGAAAATGTGTGAATGACATGGAATTGATTTCCTAGTAAAACACTTCACAAGCAGATTTAGCTGCCTCTTCCTTGTGGAGAATTGTCACTGAAATTTGGCAAGTGATGTATGTATATCACTTTTATTTTCTTTGTGTTTGTTCTCTGTGTTGCTGCTTTCTTATTGTGTTGTTTCAGGGTGCTGAAGATCAGTCACTGCTACCTCCGACTCAACTGTGGTGTGGAATTGTCTTCCATCTTCCAACAAACATCGAGATGGTTTTCCAGATATCCAAGCAGATCAGCTGTTGCCGTTCAACTCATCATAATTGCATTGCTTCAGACCTTTTGTTTGCATGGATGGAAAGGGTTATGGTAACCCAGACAGAGTTCCATTTTGGCTAGGTTTATACCTTCTCTGTCCAGATCAATTTTTTGCAGACCTGGTGCACCTCCCAACAGCCCCTGCACAACTGTGTGGAATATCCTGCAAATACATCCCTTTGACTGCATTGTTTGTTATATCCTTTTTTTACCTAGCTTATTTCATTTACCTTGATGTATTTTATTGTCAGTTTCTTTAATAGGGACACCTGACATGATAATCATTCTGGTGGTTTTGGTGTCCCAACAGACTGTTTTGAGAATGTAAGTGCATTATCCCATACTGCTAATAAACTACTGCATATTCTGGCCTGTGGCTACTTTGCAGTGGCAATAACTTTTTATGCACACGATGATTTTACAGTTATTAAGGCAGCCAAGGCATTCCTTGTCTTTCATGCAGAATACCAAAAGTGGCCAATTTAGAAATCATGTCAATTGTCCACATAAAATCACGTGTGAAACACACCTATAAATAACCAGTTTGCATACTTTTCACTTTAAAGCAAGGGTGGAGAACCTATTTTAATCACAGGCCACATGAAGTGTGCATTGTCACTAGTAGGCCGCAATATCAATTGATTTTATCCTAAAATTCTACCTTTTTCTAACATGTGGAAGAGTGACTTCTCTTGACTCATCAAGTACCTGCTTATCATGGTGTTTCGTTTTGACACAATATACACAATATTGCACTCTATAACTTGGGTAACGAAAATTTTGAACCCTGCCTTTTGAAGAATAGATTGTAAGAACATCACCATTTTTGCATAAGTGTAGCAATAACCTGGACATGATTTTTATGTAGAGTGATATAAAAGTTCTCAAAAAATATTGTGTGTACACTTTACATGGAATATAGTGAAAGAAACAGCATGTGGAGAGATACAATTGTTCGCTGTCACATGGCAAATTTTTCTGGTCATATACATATGCTTATGGGCTTACAAAGCATTGAAGGCTTACACTTCAATGCTTGGAAATGCGCGATTAATTGTTCAGCGGGTAGCGGAAGCAAAAGTGAAAACATGGAATAAGCCTGAGAACTCAGAGAAAGGATCGCTACATTTCATCTAGGCAAAAGAGGCACTCCCTTTAAGTAAACAGTGTGCCGCTTAAGGAACGTAGATAACAAAAACACAAAAAAACGTCATTTAAATAGGCCTAAAAATAGGCCTTGCAGTGCATGTATTTGAATAAGTTTCAGAAATATTGTAGACTTATTATAATGTAGATTTTAGCTAAAGCTACTTGTCTGAAAGGCCGCTGGGGCATCCAGGATGAATAAATGTGGAGGGTGTCAGGACACTGTCTCC
>Ga0210059_1000858_pt1 | contig 42752 bp, 26 predicted proteins | sample Ectturendosymbi2_FD_188042 | JGI IMG/M metagenome (GOLD analysis project Ga0210059, IMG submission 188042) | Ecteinascidia turbinata endosymbiont from Florida, USA - Sample 2 (SPAdes) (version 2) | ecosystem: Host-associated > Tunicates > Ascidians > Unclassified | place: Key West, Florida... | reverse complement strand
TTCGGCGAACCCCCCAAGCATGTATAAGGTTAATGACATTGGGAACTTGTGGGACGTTCTCTGAGTGAACGCGATGGAAAACTTTATTGTAAAATAACTGAACTCCTTCACCTTCATACGATTTATCTGTGGTACACACAGGCATCCAGAAGCGACGTTTCCAAAAGGCAATATTTGGAGGAGGAATTTAAGTGGTTAGCCTATAATGAAATTCATAAAGGGTCATTTTGCAAATGTGTTGCGTTTGCATTTGATGTTGTCAGTTGCAGCGCTAAGACCCTTGGCATGTTGGTAAAATCAGCTCACAAAAATTGGAAAAAGGCGAAAGAAGATTAAAGTCTCATCAAACACGTCAATACCACCAGTTTTGCGCAGAGAAGTTTGATGCGTTTCTTAAACTTTGCAAAAATGAAGAAAACGTGGACGTGAGAAATATGCTTTCCGACAGTATAAAAAAATCATAGATCAAAAAAAAACTCGGCTGAGACATGTAATCAAGGTGGTTGAGTTTTACGATCGTCATGAAAGAATATCAGAGAAACAAGATGGCAGTTTAGTTGGAGGAACCCCAGGTTTCGTGGTGAGTACAGTCAACTGTTTATCCACAATATATGTGCTTTCCTGGCTATTCTTATCACAAGCAATTTTTTCTTTTCATAGCTTTTGCTTCCATAATTTCAGCCCCCCCCTTAGAAAAATCCTGGCTGCGCCCCTGCATGTAGGCCTACATTGATGTTTACAATATAATTCTCTTAAGCGAAACCAGTTTCTCACTTAACTGTTTGAACAATGGAGTTTGTAAGAACTTATTGTTTCTAGAATTTCATTGCCCAAAAGTGCAGGTAAACCTTCCTTGCTTCTCCAGTAAATAATTTGAGAAAGAACACATCAACCATAATGTTTGATGAGAATGGAATGAATGAAATATGCAGTATTGACTCACACATTTTAATCAGATTTCAATGTTGGCTTCATAAGATACAACAACTAAGCTTTTTGCAGTAAAATCTTAGACAAGTTAATATCACAAAACTATAAATCTTTGGTAGGATATGTGCTAAAAATTACTTTTATTGCAATGGCTTTCTGTGAATGGTATTTTGCTTAAGGATATGTGTACACTGAGTAATTAGTAGATTTGTAAGCAAGAATGGTAGGCTACCAGTTAAACCTTGCAACTAATAGCAAAATGATTCATAAAAGTAAGGACTTTATAACTACAGTATATTATTGATTAATTATAGATTTGAAACCTTTTAAATTTTGACTGAGGGACCCATGTCTTTTTGAAGTGTATTTGGACACCTCATCCACTCATCCATGTTACCTTTTGTCATCTTACCTTTTTGTCTGGGGCCCTTGTCCTTTGAATACACAGTAGTCAGGCTATTTATGTACCAAAGACTCATAGGCCTCCTTATCCTTTTATTAGGGGACCCTAGCATCTTGGTTGAGGACCTTTTACATTTTTACATTTTGACTGGGGCCCCTTGCCCTATGATCATACAGAAAGCTATGTATGTGCCATCATTTCAGTTTGACTTCTTATCTTCAAGTTGAAAATCCAAATGTATTAAAACATATTATTAATAACAACATAGACCAAACCAAGTTAAGTTATATTGTGTAATCATTATAATAAAAATACAATCATAAAGAAAATCTCATAAATTTTTGAAAGCGTGTAAACTAAAAATGGGGGCCCCCTCAAAGCGCATAAATTGAAAATGGGGGCCCCCATTTTGCACACCCTTGCACACCCTGCACACTCACTAAGGCCACTACTGGCTGTTGTTACGTGGGTTTGTACATTTGAAGAAACACCTTGTTTGAAGTTTGTTATCGCTTTCAGCGTTGTCAGATGAAGAAATGCCGCAAGTTTTCTTTGAAAATCCGTTGTCTCGACTCTCGAGAGAGTTAAAAGTTGCGATCAAGTAAATATTAAGTCGAGTGTGACAGAACTGTGGAAGGCAGCCGGCATGAATGACAGGTGACAGTGCCCTGAGAGGAGTGATTTTCATCACAAGTCAAAAAGAGAGAGGAAATGCAAGGAGAAGCGGTCGGCTGCTTGCTTTTTACGCTTGGTGGTAAAAATATTACTCAGCACGCCTCAGGGTGCGCTGTTTGTCCGCCAGTTACAATCTGAGTTCTTTCTACGATCGACTGTAGGGCAGCAATTAACGCCTTCAGTGGCTCAGTGTGTTTAGCGTAATGCGCAGTAAACTTTCTGCTCATTCATGTGCCGCGAGTGAGGATAGTAACACTGTTTTAGCGCTACAACTTAGATTGACTTTGCGTCACAGTTGGCTTACTATGCTTCGACATTTGATTGGGCCTCGCTAGTGTGATATCCTTATTTTTAGAAACGTCTGATGTTGTGGTTCCTTTTCACAGTCTTGGCCGTGATGGGAAATGTTGTGCAAGGAAAGTTAGAAAATGTTTGAGGAAAGTGTCAGCAAGATTCAGTTCCGCACCGTATAACTACAGCAGATGCACAAGATGAGGTTGCTGAATGATATGCTCGTATCGCGACGTAATTGCTGTAGCGTTTGCAAAGCGAACACCAGAAGCGACAACCGACGTCGATACATGCAGTCAGCCCCGAGTTAACTACATCCTAGGCCAGGAGCTTTGTTTCTATGTTCTGGAAAACAGGGCACTTATATTCCCGTAACAACGCTGAGTGCTGTAGGACTGAGCGAAAAACTGCGAAAAAAAATAATGCCATACCGAATCAGTTTTCTGGAAGAATGGGATAGCTCCGTTCATTCTGGGCTTTCCCGGCTTATCAGACTCTACTGTTCATTTTCATTGCACATTCGTGGCATGTCATGAATGACCCTAGATCGGAAAGGATCAACTAAGCTGCGAGTTCAGTAAGAAAACCTGAAATAAGCAAAAACAACAGCGTTGTCTAACCGAGTAAGGCTTCATTCTCAGAGCGCATCCTTCGGCTTTAACAAGACCCAAATAAAATACTTTTTGAATTACAAATGACCAAATTCGATCAAAACCTCCAGCGTTGATTTCGGTGTCTCAAGCATAACAACGTGGTAGAGTCTTAACCACAAACGAAGTTTCGGGATCATACTCTTCTGCAACAAAGTTACTCAAGGCTTATCCGCTGGAATTAAAATATTTCTTCGAGGCGGGTCGTTCGTTTCAGTGATTGAAACCGACTGATTCGCATAAGCAGATATAAGCAACTCAATGCCAGCGTTTTTTGCTCTTTTTTAACATCGGTTCTTTTTCACAGAAAAATTTATCCGGTTGTTGTAAGCGCAATGAAATAGTGATGTTTCTTGTAAATGCGAAGAAAAGATGACATAGTGTCTCAGAATGTTTCTTGAAATTGTGCTGAGTGTTTTTATGATTGGGATTGTGAAAGCATGCTTCTCAGTAAATTGGATCACGGCAAAGCAAGCGACGTACAGCAGACCAGGCAAGTCCATTTTATTCTCCCTGATGTTAAACTGAACACCTTTAAACTTTTTTTGAAATGAAACTCCAAGAATTAAGTGTTGCCAAATTACAACGAAATTTCTATTTTTAAACAATCTTCCTCAGCAACCAAGCATTTTACGACATTAAAGTTGAGCGATTGTCGTGGGGTGAAAACAAAGTAACGTAAATATTCCAAGTTCGCATATCAGTTTGAAAGTCCGTGGAATACCATACGATTATGAATCTTGTGCAAGCTGCGGCCTAGTTGAAGGTCAGTGAAACAACACAATACTATGCTTTTGGTTTATCCAAACATAGGCTACTACCGTCTTACTTTGGTTTATCCGTAAAGGAAGCGGTAGAGCAGTAGGCCTGGCTGGAACAGTTTGAATGGCTCACTTTCAAAGTAAGACCTCATCATGGAGATTAAGGGCAAAATAAAATGAACGAAAACTATGGTTTGTTCACATTAAATAGAACTTAATTGCAGAATAGCCTTCAATAAGAGGCTGCAGCCGCAATGCAGCACAAAGTTCTCACCCAGCGCATAAATCTTGCCAAATGCATTTTTTCGGCCACGTTTGTTGGTGAAATTAGCTTGCGACAGATCTGATTCCATGTTAGGCAGGACAAATTTTTATGAAGTAAACTTGTGACTACAAATAAAGTCATGCCATAGAATTCCTTACTGATTGCCGTGCGTGTTGTGTTAGCCCTGTGTTGCTTCAGCCTTTCATTACTTTGCAGTTTGCAAAAACTGGTAGACCTTATTTAAAAAAAATTGTCACCAGTTTGCACCACCAACGCGACCTGTATCTGTTCCAAACATAAATGTAAAAGGCTTAAGATTTCTAATAAGATTAAGGAAACGTAGCAATTACAAACAGGTTATTTATATGCACCAAGTGATTTGTTCGTTAGTCATTGCCTAGGTAAACCAATTAATGAGTAGGCCTAAATGTTTAAGTAAAGCTGTTTGCCAGTGAAAAGAAATGCCCAGGCGTTGTGTACTCAGGGGGGAAAGGATGACACAGTGATGGGGCTCGTGAAACTGAAAAAGGTCGGCGAAGATGTCCTCGAAATAGCCCGCTAAGTCAAAAGCAATGATCATCTGACCTCGAAAAAGGCAGGTTGGTAAAAAACAAAATGCACCAAGACAATTGCCAGCTGAAGCATCCATATGCCAAAAAAGAACGGCAGCAAGTTATGCTCATCTACGCTGAACAAAACTGCCTTTCTGGATGTATTGATGGCGTTAGTTCCTTCACTTCAACAAGACGTATTCGCACATTATTGGTTTTGGTTTGAATGACCCCCACCTGTTACACTTGATGTGAGAGTTTTAAAGTGTTCAACAGACTCAAAATGTTGAAGATCGTATTTTTAACCATATGTGTAAAGGGAAAAATGAGGAAGAAATAAATTATCCCAAGGTATCGCAAATAAGAAGACAGACTTGTATTGACTGTTGACTGCGATATTTATTGACAAGCTAGAAAACCTTTGAAAGAGTAAATGTGAAATTAAGCGCTCTGGATACACCATATGCACAGGCCCGCCGCCAGGATTTTGCAGCAAGGGGGGCGAAAAAACACAAGGGGGGCACATTTTTAATACAATATTGGATGTATGCAGCAACCGGGGGTCAAACATGAAATGGGGGGCACAGATTTTGAACGGGGGGCTGGACACCACTGCCCCCCCCCCAGCTTGCGACGATCCTGCATATGCCAGGTTTCGAAGATCAGATCCGTGATCCAAAAATTGATTTGAAAATTCTTAGAAGCTGATTAGATTTTGTGAGTGCGTTGGCTTTAACTCTAAGTTTTGCACAAAAACGAAGCAGTATCAATTTAGCGACTGCGAATTTGACTCAAATTCCAGTTGTGTCAAATCTGCAACAGTGACTTAAGACCGGTTATATGGGTCGATGTCCAACTCCTGTTTACAGATACTGAATGCCAGTTACTTTTTGTGTGAGCCCATGAAGGCACTGCTTTAATGTCATGTTGGAGTGGAAGAAGTTAGAACACAGCATGGATAAACAAGCCTCCTACTCTTTCGATATCAGACCACATTTCTTGAGTTCCAAGACAGGGTCACACAACGTACACCTGTGGGCGTTACTCTGACAAATATGGCATACAAGTATCGTAGTGGTTATGTTAACAGATCACTTCAGTGTTTGTCCTTTTCAGGAACGTAATCAGTAGGCTACATGTAGTTGGAGACGCGTCACACGAAGCATGTCGCAGGCTGCACAGAGCAGATGTGGATGAAAAGCAAATTGCGTGCTGACAGCAAGCCGGAGCCGTTGTACCGTGCTATTTCGTAAACAAAGTCATTTGACGTCACAGTCTTCCAAGGGTTTGTTTAGCTGCAAACTGCCTGTGAACTGTAAACACCTTACCGTTTCAGGTCCCTTTTATTCGATCAAGAAATGGATTTTCTACTTTGCTTACCGCATCCGAAGGTTCTGGTACATCCGGGAAAGAGAAAAATTGGATGGCATCAACCTGGCATGCGCGTGGGAAAAGCAAGACTGTGTTCAGCCTCTTTTTCATCATGCAGATGTAAGCTAGGTGTGAGTTTAGGCTATCTCCTGAAACTGCAGCTCGTTTTGTAGAGAACGATAGGGGTCGTGTTTGTTTGACAGCGTGATGACAATCAGCAAGTTGTCCAAGCATTACGTGTGTTACTAGAAACGAACAAACAAGGTTTTGTTGCTCCAACAACTTTGGGTGCTCGTTACAAAACCTCGAAATGAAGGGTGGGTAAACGTACTGCAAATCAACGAATTTCCCCCTTGTGTGGTTCATATTCGAAGTGAATGTTACCAACTGGCCTTCACCGATCTGTGAGTAGAACTCCAGGAATGATAAACGAATACGAAAACACAACTTGGTGCAGAAAACATTTTCAGCTAACATTTTCAGAAAGACTGCTTGTAATTTAACAGCGTTCAATGAAAGCAGGAAAATGGCGTTCATAAATAAACAGGTGGCTGATGCGCTTTGCTCACGAGTTGAACACTGAGTCACTTCTCACGTCTGACAACACGTGTCGTAGTTTTGCTTGAACTAACCCGCAAACAGTTTTGATGTAGGTTGTTGAATGAATGCATGGTGCTGAGCTAATCCATTTCTCAAACCTTAAAGGCCCAATTTGAGTGATCGCCGCTCATTATTACGTAAATGGGTCACTAGCGACACATCAATCATGCCTAGAATGTGTGGGTCGCTAGCAACCCACACACTATATCGTGTGTCACTCCAAGAATGGTGGGACCCTAGGATCCCATCCTGGTTCTAAAGAAAAATTTAATTTTTTGTTGAAGTTGAAAATATCAGCATTTCATGTTTATGAAAGCAATGCCCACAAGCTGCTTCCGAGTTCCAACATAAAAAAACACCATCCTTTGCAACCTCATTCGGGTGAAAACAGGGACATTTCGTATTTTCTCCAATTCTACCCTAGAAACAACGATTAAAAAACATAAACTTTTAAGAACTTTATGCAGTAAATAGGCCTGCATTGAGAGCGCGCGCGATTTGACTTTGCATTTAAGGAGAAACGCGATGAGGTGATGACCTGATGTGCAAAGCCGTCACCGAATCGGAAAACAACTTTGAGCAATGGACGCACTACTCATCACACCCTGCCGTGTAACATAAACAAAGCATCCTTTTGACCCAGATAGAGAGCGTACGACTTTAAATTTCCACAGAGGCGTCAGCGAAAGACGCGCGCGGCGGTTTTTAACCAGTTTTCAACAAATGTGGTGACTTGGACACAGACGACGTAACTCAAAGTATGCGGCTGCGACAAGCAAACACGGAATATACCTGACAGTTTGAAGTAAATACCTAAAATCTCGTTACAACATCGCGGTTTCGGAATCTGCGATGCCTTCACTTTTTCTGGGCTAGAGTGTCAAGCGGTGGTTGCTTGATTGTCGTTTCGTTTCGTGTTTTCCTCTCGCAAGGTTGCTTTGAAGTATAATCGCTGCTGCAACAGTCAGTTGGCGTTTGTGAAATACCCGATGGACATTCAACTGTAAAGACTGATAAAGTAATGAGCTTTGACACAATCAGTTAAAGTAAAAATATTGAACAGGCAGTTTGGCACAGGGCTGTTGGTAAATCTGTTTTCAGAAACGACCACGAAAAGTTTTACTTCAACCGCTGCTCAGGCAAATCTTTTTAGGTGTGTCTTGCGCACTTTTTACACTTGTTGCAGCGGTTTTCGTTGCGCTGTTGTAACACAGGTTTGGTGTTGTCATGGCTATGCTTTTATGTCAGCATACCCGTCTTAAAAAACGATAGTATGCTTGCTGACAATGAAAACAGTTGTTTTCGATCTTTGCGACCGGTTTAAAAAGTTTGTTTAAATGTCTATAAAATGGTTGTTGCGTTGTTATGTTTCATAGAATACAAATTTATTAACCAAGAACGTCCTGGAAAAAATTTTAAAAAATGAAATTTTTTGAAAAAGTTTTATTTTGATTCACTGGATAAATTACGAACCTCTCTCAGACACGAAGAAATGTGTGGGACTGCCTTTGCGCACTGATGGCTTTTCGCAAAAATACGATGTTTTCACCACATTCTGCATCTCTTCACAGGCCGCCGACATCATAGAATTTACTGCGATGGCTGAAAGTGGCGTAGGTGTGGCTGAAGATACAGTGATAGTTGCCAGAATAACTCGGAGACCAGACTACCAGGCCGAGCTTGCTTTGTACGTTCAAGTTCCTGGACATGGGTTTATGCAGGTACGTTGCGGCTGTTAACTTCCATCTCACATACAGTCACGAAGCTGTTGAAACAAGGAAGTTTTGCTTTCTTGAGAAAACAATCCACAATTGCAATTGACCGGTAGAAATCCGAAAAATCTACAGGGTTGCAGAAAATTTTTGAAAAAATCGATATCCCAAACTCTTAACTTTGAAATCTGTGCGCCTTGGCATTGCTTCTGCCGAAGAAGCTTTCATATAGCACCTATTTGCACTTATCCTGTGTGTTGAGCCAGGCCCGTAGCCACGGCGGGGGATTTGGGGCAGTGCTCCTCCAATTTCTTTGTTCCCCTCAAATTTTGTTGTGCCCACAAAAATTTGTTTTGAACATATAATAAAAACAAAACTCCCGTCCCCCTAAAATATATTTGCCCCCTCCCGAAACCTTAAAACTTTGTTACGGGCCTGTGTTGGGCAAGGTGGCAATCAGTAAACTTTAAACGGGAAGTTTTTCAGAATCTTCAGTGGTGAGATTTTGCTGCAATGCGGAAAGCATCATTTTTACTCGCCTCGATTCATCGTGGCATGAGAATTGCTTAACTTCCCCATCTAGTCACTTTAATCTCCATGTTTGCGTTGCTTCGTCGATTCCTACTAGGTTGCTCATACCAAATTGAACATGCTTCGTTCCCGGAACTGTAACCGCGCTATTCAACAAATCTGCTGTTCAAGCGCTGTTGAGAGACTGACGAACATGACTGCAAACAAGCCTGTTTCAATGGCAACGCAGCAATTTTCTATCAAAAGTTCAAAATGGTTGTTTTGGTCTCCAAGAATGCCTGTACCGCTACCATGCAGTGCTGTAGGCCCTATCTTAAATTATTTTCCCAGAAATCCCTTTTTTCTTGGTTGGGTGCATGTTTAGCACCTATGCAAGTAAGCAATCTTTGGCGTAGGTTTGAGCATTCTCAAACGACGCACCTTCAGCCATGCGAACTGAAAACAAGGAGAAAATTAAGGAAAAGCAAAAGCCTAGACCAAATACAACAGGCACCGTTAGTTTACACGTTGCTAGACTTAACGGTGGTTGCAACAAACAGAATGTGCATCCAGGGTCAAACGTGCAGGAGAAGTGGTAAACTTATCGTTGCGTACCCTCTAAGTCTGCAAAAGAGCAAAATGGCTTAAGTGACGAAACCTCAAATATGCCGCTTTGAGATAAAGTTCCAGGAAAAATTGGGTCTATCACTTTTTGTTCATGACCTGTAGTCTTATGCTATTTCAAAGAGCCCGCATATCTCTAACTTGTCAAATTTAGTACGTGCCCAAAGAGCTTGAATAGAAATGCAGTTTCGTCAAAATACCAGCACTTCAAAGGTTCACTGCTTCTTTAACCAATAACAAAAAACGTCTTGACCAAGTGCACCCTTCCAAACCATGCAAAAAGATATGAGTTGTTTGACATAAACTTTTACAAGTTTTTAACGGAATATTTGCATCTTCTATAAAAAAACACCTTTGTTAGTACGTTTTCGCGGTCACATTAACCCAAAAGCTTAAAGCGATGGCTGAAATCCCATGCAATAGTTTGTGTGGATGAAAATGGTCAAGAAGCGAAACAATAATTGCATGTGTCGAAGTGTCGATAAAACTCACTTCGAGAATGTCGACCACATTTTATTGAAACGTGTTGTTGAATGTGTTAATTGCGCGCTTAATTGCACACCTTTTGATTGATGTAAAAACTTTGTAAGATTCCTTTTTGTTGGATCCACCGTCGCCAAGACTCAAAAGTAATTTTCTTTTGAAGCATAACCGCATTTTCAAAACGTGAGATAAAGCGCTACAAAAATATTGTAATTTGAGTATCTTGCAAAATAATTAATGCAAAAATACGTCCATGAAAAATGTGCGGGCGCAAACTGATTAACAAAGTACTTGTGAAAACATTTTATGCGCAGCGTGGTTTACGTTAAACTACGATCAATTTTTCCAAACTTTGCGAAAGAGCGTTGGCGATGTTTCGAAAAACAGCAAAAATCTAGATTTTAATGAAGTTGAAGGAACAACCTGTGACGCCACATTGTGTTAAACATGGGGTGCGCCTGTGTGGACATACACTCACCTGTGTGGACATACACTCACGCTCCGACAAGCAGACATCTCACTGTGTTGCTGGTCTATCAATCGTCAATTTTGAGTACCACATATTTAAACCCTTTTCAGGCATTTTGCTAAGAAAAAAGATCTTAAGACTAATTGAGGTTTTTCGTGTCTGAGAGTTGATAATGCCGATGTATGGAGTAACTGTACTCGAAAACGTTCATTAATTGAAATAAAAAGAGAAAAATGAGTGATAACTCTCACGTGTCTTCCTACATTTTACCCTTTTATCGAGCAACACATGTTTGAATAACGGTCCGAGAAAAAGTGCTCTATACTTGCATCATGCTTAGGCTGCTTTAAAATTGTTAGCACAGCTTGCGCAATCGCTTGAAGCTGATGTAATTCGAATGGACAAGACATTCGATCAGTCGTTTTAATTTTCCATTTTATACGTAACAGCTGCCCGGGCATCCGGACACCATTGTGTGCGACGCGTCAAGCGAAGAGGAGAGCGTGTACAAAGCTGATGGCGTGGTGATCGAAGTCAAAGAACCGATGCGGCAATGGCGTCTGTCGTACCACGGCATGATGAGGTACGGTGAGAATTCGAAGTCATCGTTGAAATATCCGCTCGACGAAATTCAACTCTTCCAGTAGCGTAGCCAGCCCAAAAGACTTAAAGCGAGCAACAACACTTTGTTTGGAACACTGCCTCTCAAAGCACAAACAAGATATGCTAGAAATATTTGGGGAACACGGCACCCTTGCCCCCCCTTTGGCTACGCGTATGAACTCTTCATTGCATTCTTACTGCCGAACATCTGTGTGGCAGCTTTGGCCTCCAATGATTGTCTCATCCTGACTCAAGAGCATTCATTGTAATCTGTCGCTTTCGGTTGACAGTCGTCCTCTTCACGGTTTAGCGCCGGGCTTGTTGATTGCCAAGTAGATTTTACTTACGACGCTTTTTTCCGGCGACCTTTATTCTCTAGCAAGGGAATCAGCGTTGTGAGTTGACAGCGTCTGAAAACGCAGTCGTTTTTTCGATACCGAAAGGTTTTATCGATTGCAGCTCAGTTAAAATTTCAACAAGAATGGATGAAGTTTATCGTACGAAAAATGCAGTTTTCCTACTCGTTTTTTGCAAAAACGGCATATAAAAAGAATCCCCTTTGAATTAAATGGTTTGAGTACTATAATGTGTAAGCCAGCCCTTCCTTACCCCGGGTCGACGGATTCAATTAAGATCGTGATAACGTTCCAGTGAATCCCCGGAATCCCAGACCAAAGTAACAACCCACATAATCAATATCAAAGGTTTCTGGAGTGACGCCGCTCATAAAATGTTTCACTCACTTTATGCTGTTTAAGCACTTTGAGTCCGCGAAGACCTACGCCGATTAAAAACTTATTCCAGGGCCTGAAAGCGCTGAAAACCTAAGCGCACGATTTTGATAGAAATAGAAGGTTAAGAAGTGCTTTAGTAATTTTTTCCAAATTAAGAACGAACTTCAGGTGAGTTTCCCGCCTTAATTTCCAAGAACTCTCTTTAGGGGATGATTGATTACTATGGCTTGCAAATATCCACGAACTTGTTTTGGCTGCCATGGTTTGCGGCAAGCAACTGAAAGCAAACCATAAGGTCAGAGAGTTTCAAAATTTGGCAAACCCTTTAACGCTTCGTTGCATTCTCAAGGATGGTCGACACGAGTAAAGAGTCGTCACGCTGGTCTGACGGAAAAAACCTCATCTACGTCAAGTTCGGATTTGCGTAAGTGTCTGATGAAGCTTGCCGGGAATTGATGGTTGCTTGTTTACAAATGGGTTGAAACATAAAACCTTCTCGTAAATCTAGTTGCGGTGGAATTACTTTACCGTGCTCGAAATAGACGCGGTATTGGTAACTTGAGTTTTTCAGCGCCAAAAGCGATTAACGAATGGCGTAGACGGTACGTAAAAAATCTTGCGCAGAACAAACGCTGTTTTGATGGATGCAAAGTATTTTTGGATGTTTACAAAATAGAAGCTTGCAGTATTGGTTTAACTTTGTTTTTCTCGAATGCCAGAGACAATCCAAAAACAAATTTTGACTCCTTTTACGCCAGTACTGCTATCACTCAGCGTAGGCCAGTTATACAGCAAAAACGTGACCTTACACTTTTTGTAGTCTTCTCCACTGGTATAGGAGACGGGGGTGCAAGGACACCCCCAAACTTGATTTGGTGAAAATCCGGGCAAACTCTGTGGAAATGTGGGCAAAATGTGTGAAAACCTTCGCAAAATCGCTGTACGTGCTTTGATTTTACAAAAATGGCACCCAAAATCCAAGTGCAGACTTTTTTTATGGAGCTCATGATTTTGTTTAGTTCTTTTCGGTCAAGGTTGGAGAAATTTGGGCAAAAATTTGGTGCTTGAAGTGCTTTGATTTGAAAAATGCGCCCAACATGAAAAGTCACAAAATACATCCGTGCTTTTCTAGTAAAACAAATGCGATTTCAACCCCCAACATTTTAACATATTGCTACAATTTGCGTCGAGCGCCTCAGCGTCTTTATGCCTACTCTGTCAACCCATCCCCAAATCCTTAGTTTAGGAAAAAGTTTGTGATTTCTTCAGAGTTTAATTTAATCCATAAAATATATGTTCTGTTATCAGATAATATGCGCATGCAGTTTGCTTGTGTTGAATTAAAAAAATCTGATATCCTGCTGCCTATCACAAAATCTTCGTTATATTTTCAGGTGGACAGCTTACGCTTCACCATTCTGTCCAAACCAACAAACGGCTCCCGAGTTGATTTCAGAAGCTGCTGCTCGAGAATTCTGGACCTTCAACTTTTTCAGCAAACTCGAATCGTATGTTTTGCAGTTTCACTCTTTGATAAAATTATTTCAAAGATTTTTTAGGTTTTATTGGCTTCACAAATCTTTTTCATTCGAGGTTTATCGTAACTTTTGTTTCATTGAAATTATTGGGTAAAATATTATACGCAAGACATTTTCAATAGGACGTTTTTACATCTGTTGTAAACTTGTCGAGATAAAATGATCTTTCTGAAAAATATACACTTATCACAGGGTATTGAAACTACAAGGAGGCAAAACTGAAAGTGAAACGATATTTTCTTTTGCTATTCGTTTTCTTTCGAGAGAAATCTTTAAAAAGAAAACAGAAAGAATAATGAGTCAAAACTGAAAAGAAAATCGGATTTTTCCAATAATAGCAACACTGTACTGGAGCAAAGTTCCACTTGAAAATACAGACCATGTCCTTGTAAATTATGCCATACCAGCATGCAGTTATCATCCATTATTATCGATGCAAGGTTATTTTTGCAAAACTGGGATAAAATTGACTGAGTTGTCATTAAACGAACTAGGATTTTTAACAAAACATCTTCGCTTTTTTCCAGGTTTAGTCGCCAACACTCCCACTACGAGCAGTGGGGCCAGTTGCGGGGTTCGCTTTATGTCGACGGGATGGAAGAAGGGTCGGTGGGTCGCGAGTTGACCTTGCGTGGGGTGAGGTCCCACTCATTCGGCCTCCACAGCTGCAACACCTATCATCGATACATGCGCATCACGGCGCACCTGAGGGACGGCTTGAGCTTGGGTATCATTGCCGCGAGCATCAACGGTCATCTTACACAGTAGGTGTTCCCACTTACGGCCTGCAAATGTGCGGCTTATTATTTCTAGAGCGTATTGGAGTGGACTGCTTCCGCAACGTGTGAATGTACCTCGCGAGTCCTGAACAACTGGAACATTAGGCTTTGCGCAATGAGCCCACCTCGGCCTCAGTCAATATTCGATTTAATAAGCGGCAGATTTACTAACCGGGGCATGAAAGTAAGTAATAGCGTGACAAATCAAAAGATAGGAACAGGAATTGCTTGAAAACGTTCTTACATCGTAGTAACACAAGACAATTGTTTGTTCGACAATCGTTTGTGCGACGCAACAGGCAACTTGGCATACTGTGTGATGATCACAGTTTGGAAACGCTCCGTTTGATGAGGTTGATAAATCACGTTTTGGGTCGGATGGGATTAAATAAATACAGTTAACCCACAAAAGTCAGTAGAAAATAAAATGCTGAGCATGAAAGAAATGGATTTCTAAAGTGGATTTCTGGCATTTTAACCTGATATATTTTAATGCGAAAATGCCATCTCACGACAATCTTGATTCAATGTGCGGCTGGATTTATTGCGTGGCCGTCGAGCTCTTCAGCAAATTCTACGATATTACCAAAATGTTTTTTTAGCATTATTGTTTTGCTTCCAGCTCATTCGTGTAATGCGTGTTGTGCTGTAGACGTGGAAATGTCAAAGCAATGGAATGGTCAAATATGCGACAAAGAAGCTGGAGGTTTTTTTCGTGCATTTTGAAATGCAGAAGCGGGCATACCAGCGTAGGAATTCCAAAAACGCGCAAAATCATTGCAAAAGTCATTCATATCAGTTGCACGCGAGGTTTTTCGCTCGTTTACCCTCGCTCTTATCATTTCTGTGTCTATCTCTTTCACGCGTGGCAGACAAGTGCAGACAAACTATCTGAAATTTATTTTTTATTGATAATGATTCCTCCCGCGATAAATTTACATACACGATGCAGGCACGCCGTCGTTACAGCGATAAGATTATAATCAGTTCCCGGTCGTGTTGCAGCATCGCATGTATCGACATTAATAGTTGGTAGGTGATAATTGTGTTGTGACCAGAACAATTTTTTGACAACAAACAAAAGTTTATAAAACCTGTTTTTGCAGCATTTTTTCAGCAGAAACGTTTTCTTGCGACTGTAAGAAAATGTTGGTGAAACTTTCAAGAATACCTTTATCAATCCTTTAGCATTTGCAACAGAAATATTCCCTCCATTCATCTATCAGATATGCAGAACGTTTTTTACGGGCAACTCCATCTACCGCGGTGATCAAACGACCATCATATCTATCCATGTCAAATTCTTCAGAAAGCTTTAGACGTTTCTATCTCCGTTGAGACACGTCTGAGCGAAAAAAGCGCCCTCTGGACCCTTCGTGTTTGCATAGAAAATATTTGCCGCTCGGGTCGAACCAAGTCAAGGTGTGCAAGTGAATATTTTGCTGCCTCGCACGTGCGTGGACACATTTCGCTGATGGGTTTTGGGTACAAACGTCGCGTGTGGTTGTTTGGAACAGGTTGCGCAGCTGATCGCAGCGCCGTCTAAAAGGGTTTTCTCGTTAGCGGCATGGCTGGCACGAGGCAATCACGCCTACCTTTCTGTCGGTTGCGTTCAAAACATGTGTAACTTGAAGAGCTCGGCGTGGTAGGTGCAATTATTCTCGCCCGGGCAAGAAAATTATCACCTCAAACTCGGCGTTTGATACGTTTTCCACCGACGAGAACGAGCGATTTGTTCGGCGGCGACCCGGGATAGAGGTCAAGGGTCCCGGTCATTGATCGTCATAAAGCGAGGAGAAACTTCCGGTTTGTCAGGTGCGACGTAAATTACAATGTAGTCTTTTATTCCGTGCTGCTTGTTGCTGTAGGAACTGACAGGCGTGAAGACCGTAGTAATTATTGTTTTGTGAAGGGCCGCTCGTTGATGGCAAACGATGTCCGCGAATGACATTTCGCGAACGCGGGACGACGCCGTTTCATCACGCAAGTCCAATTCAAGAAACAAAACGATAGACAAACAAGGCCTAAAATTCTCGTATATTTTTTTGAAGTCTTTTAAAGTTGTTTTTGTTAGCTGTTGTTATTGGTGAACTACTGTTTGGTATATAGCTATTCAATAAACGCTACACGCTACAAACAAATTTTTGATGACTACAAACGGCATCTCTGTTGCTTTTGTCAACAGGTGAAAGCAACTCTAAAATTATTCGGTGAAAGTGTATTTTTGTAGTACGATTCAAAAGCCTGAAAGTGAAGGCACTTCGGTTAAACTTTACCTTGCGCAGCTAACGTCTTCAAATGCAGATATCCTGAACATAAACTGAGTTCTCGCTAGATGAACAAAACTCGTGGGCGTTGGGTAGCACTGCGCTCAACAAGTATATGGCATTTAATTGGGCGAACACTGGGCAAATTAAACCTAAAAATGTCCAAATGGCTCTGTTAATACAAGCTGCTTGCGAATATTTGCAGTTTAAGGCGACACCTAACTCTTGTTCATGACGTTTGTATTGGAGAGCGTTATGGACCAACTAAAAATAATTTTCGAAAATCTGAGATGATGTCATAAAATAATTATTACCAAAGGTCGAAGTATCGTTCAACTTGCATGTCCTTTCGAAATTATGTCAGCTCCGTATCCAGCGATTTATGGTGTTCAGGGTTGTAAGGGACAAAATACTGTATATGAAGTGGACATTATTTGTGACTTAAAACGCAAGTGTTCCGTTTTATGAAACCTGATCACAGTGTCGTCGCAACACATTTTCAGCAAATCCACCAAAAATCATGAAATGACTAAAAAGCTACGTTTTTGTTAAAAAACGGTATCTTAAACTTAGGTTTGAACAAGCTGGCGCACTGTTTGCAGACTTGAACCAGACACGGCCGTTGAGTTTCTAATGAAAATTCCTGGTATCGCTTCCGATATCTCTGGTTTCTCTACACGGACGAATGTTTAGGCAGAAGTGATTTTCTGAAGGATGTAACAAGCAATTTAAATGACTGATATCCATCAACTGCCAAGCCATTCAGAAGTGTTTGAAAACATCTGCATTTTGCAGTAAATCTAAAAGAAAATTCGAAAATTCGTCATTTAGCATAAATTTGAAATACTGTTTATATGCGCGATTGCCTTTAGTGCACAGTGGTTAAGTCTTTCTAATTGCACAAATGCAAATTGTTCCTGTTTCATTGCATTTTGTTTTGGGAAATTAATGTTTTTGTCCTTTCTGGTCACAGCGTTCCAATTATAGCATATCTTCTATAAACACAGCTAACGCATGGTGGACCTGATTTTTACAAAACTCTTGGAAATAAAGGTCAACTCAGATATTTATCATGGTTCACATGAATAGCAGTGCAACTGGCTGTATTGCCTGGAGTTTATCTGCTTTTTACCACATTACCACCTTTTTTGAAACAATATTAACGAATGTTTGTCCAATGATGTTTACCGCATAAGCCTCACTGTACTAATTTTCTTAGTCAGATCTCTGCGTATAAGTGACGCAAACACGCATAATCGCTTTAAGAAGTTATACGTCGGCGGTCAATGATGTTGAAAATCAAGGCGAGGCTTCGCCACGCTCTAAGTGTGTTACCTTCTGCATTTGACCTTCAACTGTGATTTGATCAAACTGATACAAGCAGCGTGCATTATCGTATGGTGACGCAAGTGCGTGACCTCACATGACCAGTGCTCTTTGTGCGGCAGTTACGATGCCTTGGTTCTGCATGCATGCTTCAGAAGCGTTGTGCTGTGAACAGACCGAAATATCCCACTCATTTCTTAATCGCACCATTTTCTCTTGATGACGAAATTGCCCAAACTGCATTCCTACTCCCAAAAAGACTGATAGACCAACTCAAGTGTCGATGCATTACATTCTGGATTTCTCTCCTACTTTTAAGGACCGTTGTAGTTTTTTGTTTTTAGCATTTTTTTTGTTTCGCGTACTTGAATGCCAAGACCTCAAATGGTTTCAAAAAAACTCTAAACGTCCAGTGATTTAAATGAAATCACAAAGAGCGTTTCGAAAAACATTTGTTTTCATTGTCCACAAAGATTCGTTGGAATGAAGCACAAAAAACGAATCATTGTTGAGGATAAAAACAGTTGTTTTTCAAAACATCCCAAATGACTTCATCTAAATCATTGCTTGTTGTTTATTAGAAGACTTTGCACGACGACTTCTAACCTTTCAATCTGTTTGCTTTGCTCTGTATTATTGTTTTGCTTGTAGAAACGACAAAAGTCTTCTGGTGAAACTAACGACATTGGACAAACGCAGGATTTCTGTGTCCTTTTCGAGCATTTCCAACACGGACCAGGCTTTTGAAGTTAACAGAATTTTTTTCCGTTTTCAGCGTACTTTCTGGTTATGTGGTGGAGCCTGACAGACGACTTTATCCGATAACATGGAGTGATCTTCGCTTATGGCAGCATGGCGAAAATGGGGAAATCCCGGATATAATACAGTTCAACGTTGCCTCAGGTGCGTGGAAGTATTTATGGCAGAGTTTGTTTTGCGACTTCGAAGCAACGTGTCCAGTGGTTTCCGTATGAAGATGCCTGGATCTAGCCAAAATTACATACAATTCTTCGTATTATATTTGTTTTAAGCATCACGAACTCTGCAAAAGTTGTAATAAACGTTTATGTAAATTACATAAAGTCGATCCAAGTTCAATTTTTAGGTTCCCCATCGTGTTTACGTTTCTGCTCCCTCGTTCATCTTTGATCGAAGACTTCAACTTGAAAATTCCCATTCAAGTTACTCAGCCGTTCGCGCAACTGATGTCAACTTGATAAAAATATCATCTAAAATGGAATTTTATTCAAAGTGACCACAAAAGAAATCACATCATTTATTTTTTTATCCTGACGATCGCAAGTCTCATAGCCGCCGAACACTTGCCAGCTCTGATCAGAAACGGAACTGCTTTAAACTGTGTACGAAGTTCTGATCTCGCGAAAAGTGCTTGGTCAGCAATCAGCATGTGCAGCTGCTACATGCTTCCTGAAAAAGGGCGGTCGACATTGTTCATCTCGCGATAGCGGCAATCTTTCCCTAAAGTTCAGCGGCAAATAATACGAAAATTCTTCGACCGATGAATCACTCGCCCGCCTTTCAAGACGGATCCGCCTGATTTCACTTCCACTTCCGCGTTGAAATCGCCAACGTAACAAACACGAAAACTTGTTTTCAAATGTTCACACACACACACAGCACAGTGAGCTCATTGTTCAGAAGATCACACGTGGTGGTGACGTCACTCTCATACAATGCAGACTCTTAAACCCTGTTATAAGTCCTTTCTTGCAAAATTGACCAATCGCTTGTAAAATAAAAAGTCTTTTGTAGTGAACGGCAATAACAATAAGGTTCGATTCGTCGCGTGGCGGTTTGTTCGGGGCTCGCGCAAGGGGTGAAATTATGGCGCGCAGTCATCCATGACAGACGTAAAACCTTTGCACCTCAAACAGAATTTTGGGGCTTACCGTTGTTGCATTTGATCCTCAGCTTCCTGAAACTGGCGAAGTTTGGTGCGTGCTGTGGCGGCACATGTCGAGTTGACTTGCGTCAGTAAAAGTAGAAAATGAAATGTTTTGAACAGAACAAAGCTTATTTTATGGAAGACTGAACACGAAAACAAACACTTCAAACATTGTTGAGTCTGAAAGATCGGAATGGGCTGCCTGTTTATTTGTAAAGCTACACAATGGACACAGACACAATTGTTCTTGCGATTTTCGAACTGGTGGTGAAAGCAGACAGAGAAATATTTATGCGAACACTTCTGAATTTCGATCAGCTCTTTGGCGTTTGCTTTCAATGTTTACAAAACAGGTGGAATGACTCACACCTTGGCTGCTAATAAATAAATTCTCCGAAATTTGCCTTAACACAATCACCTCAATGTGACGAAAATAAATATTCATTACCGAACTCATGTCACATAAAATTAACTTCGATTTGTTTGCGTGGGAAATGTTTCGTATATCTTGTCTCTGAGAAATGAGAAACAACAACAGAAGCTTCGAATAATTTTTGTGAGTCCAACTTCCATATCTTATTAGATTTGGATTGCTTAGTGTCTCCATCGATTAGATTGAAGCTGATAGTAGTGCTATGACTTAAATGCTGATTTGTCATTAGCGCGCTGCACCTCACTTCCACTTGAAAAAAAACGACCGATAATTATGTTTCAAGACAGTGCTGCCGTGTCGCGTGGCTGCACAGGCCTGAGTGAACCTACCTGCGGCAATGCAGGAGATGCGGTGGAACTTCATGGAGGTTTTACCAAGAAGCGAGGTTGTTTTATACGCAGTTGAAAAGTCGCAGCCAACAAGGATCGTATTTGATACGACCGACTTGAATTTTATACGATCAAAAGGAATCGCAGAAAGTGTTTAACGACACTGGCAGCTATAAATCCCTTTGTGTCAAACATAACTAAAGTTATACTGCTCACTGGTGTACGTCTAAGGATTTTTCTAAAAAACTCGTTTACCTCTTAAGTTAGTCCTCAACTCAAAGTTCTGCATCAGTTCATTTGTCACGATTCGTTTGGTTGAACCCCTTTGGATTGGTCGAGCGCAGGGGTGGCCAACCAGTCAGAAACTAAAAACCACATTTCTTACTGTGTTTCCACAAAGGGCCACACCATACACACACATGAACATCACCACATCTCTTCCTCACACACATACCTTTGCTCAGCTCGATCTACTGTAATTATCACACACGAACATGGCAATGACAGAACTTTACAAGCCATTTATTGTTATGCATGTTACTTAGTGGGACTTCTGGTAATTACGTAAGAGCCGCATGAAACTGGGCAAAGAGCCGCATGCGGCTTGCGAGCCGCGAGTTGGCCACCCCTGATCGAGTGTGTCGGTAAAATGCGATTTGTTTATGTATGACTTCAAGCTTAGTACACCGTCTGACTTTGATCAACGCGAAAACGACTCGAACACGACCATGCGACACGATTCCACGCAGAAGCGAGCTTTCGTCCTTGGCCAGTTTCAAGGAAACAACTGTCAACATGACCACAATCTGGTGACATTAATGTCCAATCCTTTTCGAAAATGTGATTGGGGCTGATATCAAAAAGAACTCTTGATGACTCCATATATAAAAGCAGACGAAACATTCCAGTGGCAATCTTTGAATTTTGTGGCCATTGTTGCAGAATCTACATATATGCTGTCGTTCGAGTGCATAAACGAATCAATGCGTCATTGGTTACTTTCACAATGCATTCTACGTAATTATTCTGTGCAACTGTGTGTAGTGTTTGCGATATTATACTCCGCTAAAGTCAATAAAAATGGAGAAATGTTACTGAAGTCGTTTGAAGATCCTGCAGATATGTATGCCCGAATGGCGCCGACAGATGCCAAATTTGAAATAAGACATAATAAATATTTTTGCCATGAAATTGTCAAAGAATATTGTTTGTAATATGTCGAAAATGTCGTCACTTATTCACTATTGCAAAAACACTGCAAAACTCATCGCTACTATATCCGTATTCCGTTTCCTGAAGAAATTAACAACAGAAACCTAGGAAAGAATGTGAGCCTGACAATGGCAAATGTAAGGCAAAGCAGGCTTTGGTGGCAATGAAGGTCTCAAAAAGAACAGGTTATCCCAGGTCATTCAATACAAGATTTTTTCTGAATGTTACAGCGCTTGTTCATCAGTTCATGCGTCGTAAGTTCATTTCTTTTTACAGAAATCCACAAGTGCAACGTTGTATGTTTGATTCGTCTCAAGCCAGAAATCCACAATGGTTTGGATTGGAAAGCAAAAACCCACCACTGCTTGGCGGATATTTATGTCAATTCAAAACCAGGAAGGGGTGCAGTGGAACTGTTTTACAGGTACAAGCGGAAGCAGGTGCCATGTTTCTAGTATTTGCATGAAATGTCCGATTTCATGCTGATTAATCGACTTTTAAAACTGCTTTTAACAAGACAGTGGAAAGCTTCAGGTCTACCGCAAGCTTTCGAGGAATCAGCCGACTGTGCTCTGCTTTAATGATTTTGCGATGATTCGGACTTGCACATGTCTGCATTCGAGTAATTAGTGTCCACCAAGCTGACGCAATGCTTTTAACAACTGTTTGTTGACTGTCGACACGTTATGACATCTACGACCAGACCACCGCACCTTTGATGGCCAAAGTGAGAACACTGGAAATATTTTACCAGAACATTGTTTTCTACTGAAAAGCAAATACGTTTTCACGCAGCGTACCATTAACAAAAAGATGATAATAATCTTCTGGCGCAAATTCACGCACAGCTTTTCCCGCCCTTAACCCTTTTTGAAGAAACAACCTGTGATCTCGCTCTGCCCAAACTCCGCGCTTTGTTGGTAACAAACGGCGCGGGACTGATGGGCGATCAGGTTGGATTGCTACTGATATTTCATAACAAGCAGTAACTTTATATCTGGCGAAATGATGCACGCCAACCGGATTTCGCCCGTGAGCATAATGGATGCAAACCGAACCCAACCAATCTGTCTCTCTCAATTTTATCTGCTGTTGGTAACCATTGTCCCATGCAGGCTACAGTTGGTTGAGTGTCTATTTGTGGCGGCAGCTAGGTGCATGCTTGCTTGAATTGATGGCCCTGAACCGCACACCTGTAACATTAGGTAGCTATCCAGCAGTGAGTTTAAATCAGCTTCGACATTCAGAAGCAGGCCCGTAGCCAGGTTTTAACGGTTTGGGAGAAAACACATTTTTAGGGGAGAAAGATTTTTGTGTTCATTATATGTTTAAAACAAACTGTACAAGAAATTTTCTGGACACAATAAAATTTTGGGGGTCACGAAAAGTGGGGTACACTGCCCCAAAATGCTCCTCGTTACTACGGGCATGAGCCGTAGACGAACAAGTTGTGTCAGCTTTTCTGCGAGAACAGCTCACTTCGTTGCGGGGGTACATGATGGGAGTTGAGTCTGAATCGCTGCTCACATATTGTATACCAGAGTCCATTATATACAATAAGCAAATATTTCATAACCAGTTTTGATATGTGTTGACATCGGCTGTTTCACAGAACGCCAACAGTCGTTTGTCCGATTGAGAGAACTCGAGACCCGTCCCCTTTCGCCATCAAGTTCCCATCCACCGACACCAACAAGTTGACTCTGTGTCTTGCCGACCAGAGTTGCCAAAACACTTGCCTTACAGGGGGTGCCGCATCACAGCTTGCGTGCTTGAAGGCACTGACCAGCAACCGCAATGTCGGTGAGGTGAGCAGACAGTGGCTTTCCATACATCAAACTAGCAATTGCGAATAATGTTATAGAATTATCGGCGCTCCTGTTGTCGCACTCAAACAAGTCTCGCTTCACGTAAAGCAAGTTATGAAGATTTTGTAATGAACTGATTATGATTTTTTATTCCTGCGGCTACTGCGCTCGTGTTTTTTCTATTTGGTAATGGGTAACGTATTTGTTGACATTTTTCTGTCAAACTTATATTGCAATGTTGCTTACTTTATTGATAGAGCTGTCACTTTGAAAAAAAGCTTTGCAATAGGTCTGGCACAAATGCCTAACAAAACTTGGGAGGATTGGTTAAGAAGTCACATTTTTCAAGGTTTCAAAAAAAATTAAGGACTTAGTTCTTTTACCAATCTGCTGGTAGTTGCTTTCAAGTGTTTTGCTGAAGTTGTTCCCAGCTTCTCTTATCATTGAGGTGGTTTATGTAAAATGCTTCTTGCGTCACAAACCTTGGTTTGTGACGTTTCATGCTCGACCAACTTTTTGCAGTTTTACGTTGCGGAAGGTTTCTGCATAACGTCACACGCATCGGAAGCACACTTGGAGGTAAGAGCTTGCCAGCTTGACATTCTTAGACAGCAGTTCTGTCAGAGTGCATCTATTGTCGAATAATTAGTCTGTCAACAACCTGTAAGCGATACAAAGCCACCATCAGCGCTGTTAAGTGTGTGCTTTGATCTGTCTGTTGGCGGTGAAACGATTGGCCACCCAACACTGTTTCATGAAATCTCCATGTGGATCGATTTAAACACTGCAACTCTAGCATTACCTCTCTGACGTTCGGAGCTCTGCTTTTTTGTTCAGCTTTTTGATGACTGGGTGTTTGAGGGTGCTTAACGTCGAAAGCATGATTTGAAACATGTTATTTTGCTCGGTTGATGACATTGAATTTCAGCTTGCTCATGAGTGCTTAGCGAAACAAGGTCAGCGTTTTTTTCGTTCTGCAGATAAATCCGGAGCTACGCCAGCACGTCGACAACATGGTAAAGCTATCGAGGTAAAGCTCATGCTCTACAAAGGCTCAGTCTTCGCTAGATTTCTGTAAAGTTAACATATTTTTTTATCAAACTGCAGATGTGAAAACGACGACGAACTCCGAGACGCTTGCAGCAGGTACTCTTTGAAACAGTCATTTGCGCATCGTGAAGTGCACATTGTGAAATGAAAACATATTGATATTGGCGCATTTGCTTTGCAGAACTGTTCGTTTTGCACTAACAGCAAAACAAAACAATTTTGCTAAAACATACTTGCTGGTAGAAAAGCACGTTTATTTGATTTTTGTGCGTGTGGTTTTCTCGTTTACCTGTCGAAAAACCCTCAGCGATAAACAGTTTAAACTTTCAAGAATAATACCACTGGGTAGTTTATTTCATTTATTCTTCCTGTTAACTTGCTCTTGTGCTGCAGATGCTACACGGCATTCTTGGCTTCTGCAATACCAGACTCGCTCGTTGCCGAGATCACTGACCGAGTCCGAAAGCTCGCCAGCCTGACTCGTCACTTCTGCGCGCAAGTGGTCGTCCGCTCATCGATCGTGGGTGAAGTTGGCGACGAACAAAGCGAATTACAGATTATTCCCAACGTAACTGGAATGAAGCAGGTGCTACTTTTAATTGGCCATGTGTAGTTGGTTGTTTTCAAAAATAAGGCGCGCGTTCTTCGTTGCATCTACACTTTTATATCTTAGTTTTTTGCCTTTCAAAAGACACTCTTTCTCTTCCGAAAGCTCAGAAATTTACACATGCCTTCAAAAAAATGGTTGGGGGAGGAAAGCTTTAACAAACCTTTTATAAAAAGACTTAACATTCTGATGATTGTTCCACACGTAGATGCTCAGTATCAGACGCGATTCATAACAAACTGTTGTGGGTATTGCTTCTGGTTTGATTAAGTTTTTCTTAAGAAGACATGTGACAACCATTTAATCATTTTAATCGCTTAAGTTTGGGATTCTTTCCAGTTGGCTGTTGGCTCAACGCAATCTATGCTCATCCAGTTGGTTTAAAAGCACGTGCTGTTGCATCGGGTTGCAAGAACATACCCGGATGTAATCTGTGCTTGACAGCACAGTTTTTATGTTATCGTTCAGTTGTTTACCATAAATACAAGTGAAAAATAACTTGTAAAACAAAGGATTGATAAGAGTATTAGCAGATGATGTGAACAACAAAATAGCAAAATTTTTCAGAAGAACCGTGCGTGAAACAAAATGTAGTATTTGCAACATTTGTTTATTGGTAAAACATGAAATACAACCCTACAAAGCCTAAAAAGTGTTTGTTGCACTGTTGTTGGTCGTTTTTTTTCAAAAAATGTGCCTTCTGATGTTGTTTATCCAACAACCATTTTGTAATCAGTGGTTATGAACTTCACTAGCTTTTCGACATTACAACGCTTTCTAAATTGTGCTAATAAATTTTCTAAAAGCAACCGCCTGACCTGCATCTTTATTAGAATGTGTAACCCTGACCCTTTACTTGTTGCAGATTGTTGGTTCCATTTTGAAATGTTGGGCCAATCGTTGTGGGTTCGACGTCATCCAGTGCCGAAGGTAAATAAAGATGACGTTTTCAACAATTTCATAAAATGGGTTTCTTGATTTTTATCGAAGCAATTCCTTCACAGCAACGAACGTATCATGTAATCTGTCTTTCTCAGGTGCGCGTTTTGCCGATTAGCGCGCGAATTCAAAATCTGTTTCAAAAACGCATCGACGGAATTTTCACATTTGTCGTTTTTTTGCGCAAAGCGTGCGACGACCGAAAAATTGTAACCGCAGCCCAGGTTTTCGATCAAGTTTGTGCAAAATCGCTTTTCAGCACTTTGTCGTTAAACTGGCGTCGGTACTCACAAATCTAATGCCAACTAAGCATCGATTTTGGCCACAGGCAAAAGGGATTACCTGTCTTCCCACCAATGGGCGTGGTTGTTCAAGCTGTACTTGAGGATGCAAGATCCACTGGCTACGTCACTACCTGCGACCCACATAGCGGCGATCCGTCCGTCATGTTAATCAACGCTAACTATGTTATGACCAAGGTGAGCACAGTACGTTATTATGATAGTTCATTTTTTTGGTGCAGTAAATTACAAAGCAGCAAAAAATTTAACTCTGAATCGAAAATCAGTTGCAATTTCAGCGATTTCGCCATTGTACCTAGAAGTACTCACATGTCGAGATTCCTAGTAATTGTGCGTTGTGTCGTGCGTTTTCCTGGTGATTTCAAAAGATAGAGAATCTACCGCTTGAGTTTCACTTTCTGTCTTCTATCGAAGAGACGCGAATCAAAGCAGCAGCCAACAAGCTCTGTAGATTTGATACAAAAGACCATTTGGGTCAATTGTCGCCAAATGCTTTGTACCTTCGTGAAAAGACAGTTGTTTTCGTTGCAAACTTGTATTCTTCCGCTCACTTTCAGGTGACGACCGTCGACCAGTCTCAACCTGATCGCATTGTCTTGCGCCGGTGCGATGACGATTCTTTCCGCGTCATATCGCAGACTATTGGATTAAAGCAAAAAATTACTCACCACGGTAAGTTGTCGCTCCCACCCATGGACGACCTTCAAGGCGCACTGTGAACAATACAGTCTGTAACAACACTTTTCCACAAAAAAATTTGCTGCGGAAGAAGCCTGTTTCTACACTTCAGGCTTGCCATCGTTGCGTTCTTTGCGTTCAACGTCGTCATCAAGGCCGCAAAATGTCATCCGTTGTATCCGTCCCAGCAGCCCGTGCCGCGTGGCGGAAAGTTCCAGAAGGTCGCGGTTCTATTTGTGATTTTTAAGAAAATAAGCAAAGCCTTTGCCTGATCTCGTCACCAGCTATTCGCCCCCAGTTCGCTTCACTGCGACGGAGCCGTCGCCGTCGGTAGCCGTCTTTATTTTCGTCGCGTTATCAGCGATCAAAACGTGATTCGTCTGCATCATTCAGGGCTTTTTTAACGGTCTTTTAAAACGACGTCTCCTTCTTGCGAAAGGTCAGCAAGGCGCGAAAGGATTATCCCGTCAAGTCTGTTTTGCGGCTTTTGGCTTTCCTCGCCACCAGCTGCGACGGAAAGAATCATGTACTCTGCCCGCCCATCAAAATCATTCGTTAGGCGTTACGGGTTTTGAGAATTAAATATTTGTTGTGGTTTAATGCCACCTAATTTTTCCAGATTAAAATAAAGAATGTATTTACTGTTGGCAGTATAACGAACGAACTTGTGATGCCGAAATTGTGATAGAGGTTAGCGAGACGTTTTCACGGATTGGACTGGTAACAAGTTTGCCCGCATCACGACTCCTCTTTTCTCGTGGAACCAACTTTTCTAATCAGTAGAGCAGTGATTGTGTAACTTGCGTCAATCACTCAAGTCGAATTGAATCACAAAGTTTATTGACTCCCTTTGACTCAAATCACGTTTGGGGTTCCCAACCTATGGTACGCGAAGGTCTTCCTGGTGGTACGCAAGCAACTTCCAGTTTTCACAAAAACCTGGATTCACAGCTTTCTAGTTGACGCATCTGAATTTGCTTTCAAATAAAAAAATTCTTGTAACTTGCTCTTCCCATTGTTTCGTAACATTGTGACTTTTGATGCGCTGTTAGCAAATTTACGCCATGCATCGACCAATTGGTGGAAGGTAAACAAAAATCTCATGTAATTGAATTTAGTTGTGGTCTTTTATTGTTATTTTAATGTATATTATTCTTCTGAATAAACTAAGATCAAAATAGTTGTTCTGGAAGAAATGGTACGCATTGACAATACGGGTGCTCAAGTGGTACAAGATCGAAAATAGGTTGGGAACCCCTGCTCTGATGATTGGATTGAAGCAATATTAAAAAAAAATTATTTGACTCCACTCGAGTCTGGTTGATTTTTACCCAATTCGACTCGAGTTAAACCTTTTAACAGGTGACTCGATTCATGCTGTGAGAGTTCGAAATTCAGTATTTAGTAAAAAAAATGGTGATAATATCTGATTATATTTAACTCGAGATGACAATCCATTGACACGAAGAATTCTGTGAGTTGACTCGCAATCGACTTGAACGAGATCAGTGAGACTTATGAGTTAACTCATAAGTCGAAAAATATGTATCGACTATATCACTGCAATAGCACACTGCAGATAATTTTAGTTTTGATATTTTTTGAAACACTCTTTTATTTTTTCCCAATCAAAACCCTTCAGCTTCAGCGTTTATTTTTTATGTGCAGATACGAAAACAAGCAGCAGGTCGGGCAGGGTGAGCATTGATTACGTGCAGGAGTGCAGCTTGTCTTTCGACAACGTCATGAGATTAGCAGAGCTCGCTGACGACATCAAGTGCATCTTCAAGAACGATCGAGAAATCCACTGGACGACTGCTCGTGGCAAGGTAAAGTCTGCTTTGAAGGTTAGCTTGCAATGATCAGTCGACACCTGAAGCACACGAGAAGGCTTTGTAGGGAGAGGGGGAAAACACTTTCGTGAAGAGAGTGCTATTGCTTTGCTTTCTGGAGCTAACCGTTGACTTTAACTTTTACTGGAAGGAGCACATTCATCGCCGGAAATTTGGCGAAGTTTCAAGACTTTAATCCGCCAAAAGGGTAAAAGGCAAGCAAACAGTACACCGTATTTTTTTAACACCGGGGGGTCAAAATGTTGTCAACACCCCACGTTTCCGCTGAAAACTGCTTTGTCCAAATGATGAAAGGTTCATTCCTCAACTGACACTAACTTGAGTGAATTCGTTCTTGCATTTTTTTGACAAAAGCAACAAAACAACCGTCACCTTTGTCTTATAATCGTTGTTTTTGCCTTAATAATTAACTGAAAATCTCTTGATTTGTCTAAATTATTATTTTGAACACAACTAAAGGCCCTTCCGACCCCTTGTGCAAGACGTGTTTGTCTATTTATAAATTAAAACTGCAGTGCTTAGTTTTCAGTTGATAAAAGCCCTGGGTCATCATTTGTAGTTTAGTGTCAAGCAAGATTCGTGCAAATCAACTCTGAATATATAGAGTTATCAAGCTAAAGACAGCACTTCAGTTTTCAAACGTTTGAATCACAAGCTGCAGAACCACATGTATTTTCAGTACATGGGACGTTTATGATACTCGTCAGAAGTTTGCATTTTCCTCTCGCTGGGACAAATCAATTAGTTCCTGCCACACCTGCCAATTGAAATATATCAATCGAAATGCAATTATCATTTTATTCAGCCAAGATGAAAACGTCCGCCCAACCACACTCTTGATTCAATCCGTTGAAACCTTTTCCCCTAAATATTACAACTCAAGTTCCTGCAACACGATCGGTTGCAATTTACCTTGCCGGTATGTTGTGATTTGAGGCGCGTTAAATCTCGCCCTTTGAGGGCAGGCGTAATATGCCAAATTTGTAATCGAGAGGTTTGCGGGCTGTTGTTTTGATTACTCAAAAGTTCAAAGTTAATGAGATCGAAACTATTTACACTTCAAAGCAACCCAAAGCGACCAGTCTCGTCGCGAAGCATTTTTTGAAATCAATCGATATACGATCGTACCGACAAGCTGTCAAATGAGACAGTTGTCTCGCAACCTACAAAAGTGTCAGTATGAAAAATGTGAGGGGATAACAAACGAAAGAGCCTGAGTTTCTGGTGCTTTATCAATTAAAAGCGTGCGAGTCAGCGTAGAAATAATGTAAAATATCTTGATCTTGTTTGTCAAGTCGCGAATACAAACCGTACAATCGGTTGCAAGGGGTATGCATGTGACAACGTTTTTGTCTAATAACTGCTAACATTTCTGGATGCTATTTGCTAATTCATTAGCAACTGAACCATTTCATCAAATAGTTTTATAAGTCCAGCAACTGGTTTATACTGTAATATGTTTTCCTGATGCCTACGTTAACAGGGTATACGGGAACAAAATACCAAACAGGTTGCTGGGTCCCGATTTTCAATGCGGGCCGAGAATGCAACGTGACGGAGACCTTCAAGCACCAACCATACCTTTTGCAGATTTTCCTCACGCGATGCTGTGAAATGAAGCAAGATCCGACGGAGTCGTACTTTGAAACTATGCATGAGTTTGACAGCGCCTCTGCTTTTGATGACACTTGGATTGCCAGCTCCAAGAACAAGTAAGGCAACTAACAAGTCACGGAGCATTGACTTATTTTGGACGGCTGGAGATACATACACTACACATCAGAACCGCCATCGGTGATAAAGTTTCTTTCAATCTTTTATTCCTAAAACTTATGGAATTTGTTTTTTGTGAGTAGCGCACACAGCCATATACTCAATGACAATGACTAGGTCACTCATTTATTCTACTTAGATTTAAACAGTTGGCGTCTCAGTTAAAAGGAAGTTTTTGTTTTTTTTGCTGAAAAATGTGTTGTTTGTTGCCGTTAAAAAATAAACGAGTAATCCTGTATGTATGTTGCAGTGACTTCCTACCTGACCCAGCAACCCCACTAACGTTATCGACACTCGTCAGAGAAATCGCTAAAGGATTCCAGGTTGGAATCTCTGAATGTGGCGCTGACCTTCGGGTCAAACGTTTGTCTGCTCGAGCGTCCATCACGTGACTGCGTTGTTTTTCTTGCAGCAAATGGAAATCGGCCTGCCTGATGGCGGTGGTTCCGGCTTTCCCGAATCGATTGCAAGTGTCTCGTGCGGGCGCACCCTCGTAAACTTGCACGTAAGCATTTCTTCGATGCTGAGGCCGCTTGACTTGCTCATACGCCAGACTGCATCAACGGGACGAGATTATTATTTTTGTTTGTTGCGACAACGCAACGATCGCAAGCACACCAACGCTTTGCGTGTTTTGCCCTCGAGGAACACCAGTGTCGATGCGAAAATAGGGCGACCGCGGCACTGGCTTGGCGCTGCCGAAGTGCGCGAAAAATCCCACTATTTGGTTCCGCATTTGTTGCTTTAAACCCGTGGTTCTCAAACGTTTCTGCACGTTGACCCCCAATCGAAGTATACAATTTTCTGTAGACCCCGTGGCCTAGCCCAACAGTTACTAATACAAGGAACGTATGTGTCAAAATAAATTTGAGTACTTTTTACTTGAAATGCACGATAAAATGATACACAATCAGCCCTCTTAATTTTGTTTGATTTGTTGAAAAACACCGTTTGCATTCCTTTCCCGATTAACAATAATTTTGAATTGGAGGCTTCATTGCTCCAGTGGACCCCAGTAGTTATTCATTGCCCCCCTGGCTATTCAGTGACCCCCATTCCACCCCGTGACTATTTACCGACCCCTTGGATGGTCCAATTGAGCCCTGGGGGTCGATATCGACCACTTTGAGAACCACTACTTTAAACGATTAAGATGTAAATTTGAGCGAACTGGACTCGTGTTACCGTAAGAAGGTGTGGGCAATTATTAAAAGTTGAAAGTTGGTCGCCTATTCAGAATATTTGGGACTTTGTCGCAGCTAAGTGTTGACTGACATGTTTGCTGATGCAAAGTACTGCTGCCCAGGGGTGGAGGAACCGGGCAGGGGGCAGCATGGGCCTAGACCCCCACTTCTAAATTTCGAATTTTGCTTAAATAAGTTTAAGCAACACAATTAGTATTGGGTCCATTGTTAAAGTAAATCGTTTAATGAAAAAAATTGTTAGAATTTTGGCAGTATTTCAGCATTATTATTATTTGTAATATATTATTTGTAATTTGGCAGAATTTTGTAATTTTTTGGCAGATACGCCGTACACAGTTTGGTCACCCTGCTCAGGCTTGCTTAATGACGTCATATTTCAATGCTTGTGACGTCGCAGTTGCCAATTCAAGCTACAAAAATTTTCCATGGTTTTCTTGACGTGCACTTGTGCCCTCCCAGTTTGAAAAAGGTTATCTACCACTGCTGCTACCACGAGTGTTTTTAAACTGATAAACGCGGGGAATCTTGAAGGCTTCCGCCTGGGCGACTTTGTGTTCAGTTTATTCCCTATGAGCGCACTTACAGCAGCTCTGTCCAATGCTCGCAGGATTTGCTTCCCCCCAGTAGTCTGACCCAGTTGTTTGGCGTGGATATTGATCAGTTACGGTTGAAAGTGGATGAGGATGTGTTGCACGAGTATCATAACTTCGAATCTTCAATTTTAATGAACTTCAAAAAAAGGATCAGTGCCTTTCTGGTAAGAAGCTACAAAAATACCTTTGACAACGCCCCATGTACTCGTCGCTGTCTTAAAAAAACTGATGTGCGTTATTTCAGTTAGATTTGTAACGAGACCTTAGTAATGCATGTGTTTGTCAGAGTTGCGGCGAAGAATTTCGAAGAGCTGACAGAATTGGTTTCCAGGGCGTTGCAGCCGTGAACGTTTTGTTTCGTGTTTCTTTTTCTCTTGTTAATACTACTGCAGCTATTTTTAATGCTTAAAAACATCGCCGTCGATCATTTACGCTGAAATTTGAACAGCAGTGCTTCAGTTCAAAAATATTTCTTTCTCAGAAACATTTGAGAGGTGCGCGCAGTGATGTGGCTGAAATGTCCAGGCAACACAACAAGCTCGCCTCTTCTGAACTAAATTCGCACGAACTCCATCAGCTGATAGGAGCCAAACTCTTGCCAACAATTAGACACACGACCAAGGATCACATGATCTGTTGCAAAATTTTCCTAATTTGGAAACAGCTGTTACAGTTCGTGCTATCTGGAAGCCGAGATCCAGGTACTGTTTTTGTTTGAAAAGCCTCTTTTGACTCTTGTGTTGGCGCATGAATGGCTTTTTTGTCTGTCAATGAACCACTAACGTTTCAGCGAGTTACTGATTTACTTTCTGCAGCTTCGTGGTCGGATTACAGCTTGGACGTCACTTTCTTGCTCGCACCAAGCGTCTGTGACGAAACAAAGGCAGTCCCCGAATTGCTGCATGGGATTGCGGAGGCAATTCGAGATGCTGGATTCAAAGAGGAGTTTGTGGCAATGAAGCCGGGGGTGAGCAGGAATTCAAAATTCGAACAGAATGAGTTAAGCACTCTCCTGTGGGGATTAATGATCAGAAACCACTGGGCAAAGTAATTAAAACAAATCGTCGTTGAAACGATATTTTATGCGGGCGGCAACAAAAGCATCGATTACACATTTTTAACATGTTTAATTTAGTGTATATCACAAACAGCGCCATGTCAAATAGAAACAAGGCCATTTCTTCTCTGTGCGGCAAATTCAACATTTTTGTTTCCGACTTTGATTAAATTACGTCCGAACATCCCCTACCTAGAGTCTAACATCAAACAATCATAATGTCTGCGATCTTGAAATGTGCTTTTGTCAAAAAATACGGCGTTGGGAGTATTTTTAGCTTGACCATTTTGACCTACAGCAGTCTGAAAAACGTCTTTAACTTTCCCAATTATTTGCATCACGCGTCAGAACGGAATAAGTCCTACGGTCGATTGCATTTCATTTCTGGACGGTGAGGAGCTGCTTTGATTACTTCTGTTTTGTGTGTGGGTTTTCAGTAAAAGCAAGCACAAACACTTTGAGAAGCGGTTCGAAAATATGGGTTTGCGAAAATTTTGTCAGCTTTTCGATACTACAGAAAATGGGAAATTTTTTTATATTTTTTGTAATCGTTGATCACTTGGAGTTGCTCCTGGTCATATTAAACTTTAACGTGAACATCTTACGCCGGATACTTGCCTGCCGTATTGTAGCTTTAACTTGTCATTTCATTACAATTGCTTTGGCTAAAAAGCTAACACTAGCATCTGATTCTTTTCAATGCCTTATTAATCACTTTATTTGACTAAAAATCAAAGCATTTGGCTTCTTCGCTTGAACTTTAGTGCTAAGCGCCGTAAAATTCTTTCAAAATCAAATAAAACACTTGCAAATTAAACTAAACATGTCTGTAACGTAGTTCCATTCACCAATCCGATCATTCACAAGGTACAATTACATTGTTTGCGTGTATTGCAAAACTCAAGTTTGAAAAACGTCGGTTTGATCGAAACTGCAACCAGCGCCACACCACGAGTGGTAAACAGGGAATCTTTCGACGATGCAGTCTTGCTTGTGAGTTTTATCGATGTTTCTGCGACGGAATACGAGCCTCTTCGGTTCTGCCCAATTCTGTTTCAGCTCTTTACACAAACCTTTTTGGTTCATTTTTAGAAATCAGCTACGATCTGTAATACGCCATGTGACGTAAGGTATAAACTGAACGCTTGTTTTGCATATCCTGACGTTTCCAAGACTCGGTAAAATTGCAGTGAGTCGAAACACATGTTTCAGAAAGCTGTCGAATGGCTGGAGAGCCAAGATGATGTTCAGCTGAAGAAATTATACCAAAAACTGCTGGACAACCACGGTCACCGCTGCTTGTCGGAGTTGGAGCTGCGCGAGGAATCCTGGTCTGAAGACCCAACAAAACTGGTCACAGTCCTGCAGGTTAGCTTCTGCTCATTCCTATTCCGTTTGAGCAGTATGTTAACTTGCTGGCGATGACGGATTTGGGGCTTATCGCAAAGACTGGCTAAACTTGCTTCATTGCAGGCCGTCGTCGATTGCTGTCCTGCGAGAAAGTCTTTGCCTGTTGATGACGTCGACGCAGCGATACTGCGATTGCACTCGCCGCTGAATTCGCTACAGAGGTAACAATAACGTTTCACGTGTTAGGGCGATTTCATGTAACTATGAACGCAACTAAATTGAAGGAAAAACTCGTTGAACTCTGACAAAATATTGCTGCGAAATTAGTTGCAGTTGAAGATTTTCACCAAGCTTTCAAATATACCGTATCAGTGATAGTGATATTGTTCTGCAATTGTCTGTGGTTAGATGGTGAATAGAAAGAAAAAGCAACCAGCTGTTGAAATCCGCAGGTTTGCTTCAGTGCGCACTAGAAAACCCATTGAAAGGGTTACACATATCGGAAAGCATGTAGAAAGCGAACTGGGTATAAAATACGTAGTCCTTAAGCTCCATTTTTGAACGATAAAAACGAGTCTATGGGATGGAGAATTTTTATTTGTTTAGAATTGTTGAAATTTAGGCTGAAATTTTCTATGGTGATTATGTAAACAATGAAAGACGCGACAAAGTGGCAGCAAACAATAAAATTTCCTGATAAAACAAAATCTACGTGGAAGGAACACCCTCGTTTTGTGGAACGACGTAGGGTAGGTCGGGACTGAAAACCAGGCCATGAACTGGCCTCCGGCCGCACTTGGTTTGCATCAACCCGGACTGACTTGGGTCGCTGTGCGCCGGGAAAAAGTTCGCTCGTCCATGAGCCTAAAGTTAACTATGTTGTGATTGCCTGCATTTTCAGGTTTCTACTTATTTCATCGAGACAGGAATGAAACATAAAAAAGCGAAAATTTAGATCAGTAGTTCGGCATATTGTGCAATTTCAAATTAACACAAAGGACAGGACTAAATTTAAACCGATCTGCAACGGGAGTTTCCAAAATATCTAACCGAGAAACAGCGTTTTCGTTTATATCGTGCTGTGACAGTGAAAATGTTTTCTTTACACTTGCTTGGTACGTGGAGGTAGAACAAATGTCGGTCTTTTTGGGGTGATTACCAAATTCACCTTTACACATTAAACTGTGCAACGAAAAAGAAAGCAGGTAAATTGAGCATTCATGCCCCGTTGTCAGTTTCGTATGTTATGCCCTTTTTTCGCAATCTGTAACGTACGTTTTGCCGAACGCTTTGCTAGAATTTACGCTTGCATTCCACTTTTAACCTCGGAAACTCAACTTGCCAAGCTTTCGCACAGCCGTGGAGCAGAAAAAATTTTCGCATTCAATCCTGGCTGACGTGCGATTAGTTTCCTATTCGGGAGTGAAGGATCTGCGATACTTGATCTGTAGAAATATCAAAAAGTTCGCAATGTTTTGTTGAAAAGAAGCGAGGTGCTAAGAAAGCGTGCAGTGCAGTTCAACTTTTAAATATTTTGTTCTAGAAAAAGTTTAAGGCAATCTTTATTTGCTTTGAAGGTCTCTGCTCAAACTTATGATGCCTTGGACACGAAGAGCATTGAGAGGGAGAGAAGAGAGCAAATCACGGCAGATCAAGAACATCGAAGCCGTCAAACGCGCTTATCGCAAATTGGCGAAGATGTTGAAAAGAGAGGTATGGGCCGTTGAGTCTTCACCGCATTTGCGTGGTGCCGTTCCTTAAAACCCAAACCACTTCCAGCCTCTAAAAACCGAGTGTGTTTTGTAGCGCGAACAAAAAGATACCTATGGCACTGGGCTTCTGTAACCAGCACAAGACAAAAAATGCTTTTCAACCCTTGTCTTTTACATGTTGTTAACGCCTTTTTCCGTCACTAGCATTGAGTTTATTTTAATGCTTTGACATGGCAACTTCGTTGCAAGATTTTTTAACGGTTATAAAAAATTAAAATTTTAGATACCTCATTGCTGAAACTGGATTTTTTGCTCCTTGAATTTCAGGGGCTGCTTCCAGACGACGATCTTTTATTTTTTCTTACTCACTGGGAAATTGGAAAGCTGATTCAGTTCAAATCGTCTGTATCATTGCTAGTTGCAAGGTACTTTACACATTTTTACATTAACCACAGTTTCTAAATCACGGCTAACGCGTAGCAGCAGAGCTTTAATAAAAAAGTACCTTGTGAATTTAAAGTAACACTAACAGTATTTGTTATTTAGACAGAAAGCTTTCTTTCCGTTGGATAGAAGCTGAGTGCACAATGCATAATAAAATATAAACGGTTTATAAACAGTTTGATACTTTGGTGTGTAGCTAAGGATCAATGGTAATCCACAAAACTAGTTTTCCTCCATAGCAATGCGCCTACATGATTGCAGGGCTATAGATCGGAGACACTTCTTCTCGAGGCAAAAATGTCTGTCTTTTTCGGACGTCAACGAAGGGCAGCTTCTGGAGCCTGCCACCGATGTTCAGTCTTCAACTGAAAGCATTCCTTTCAACACTGTGCTCCACGGCCTCCCTGTGTGTGCGGGCAAAATCCGCGCTCCCGTCCGCATTGTGTCGGATCAGTCGGAAGCTTTCCTTATTCAGGTGTGCATCTCATGTCGACAGCATTAAAACAAGTTTCTAGTCAAGCATTTCTGGACTCTTATTGACGAAACGATGTAAAAGTTAAAATGTGACTTTTTGATTTTAATCGCACAAGCTTACGTTGTTAGAAATAAACATGGTGGAGCTGAGTAAAAGTACATTTCCATTCTTTTTATCTCTCCCTCTCTTTTTGTTGTAGTTCTTCTCTCCACTTTATTTTCAAATCAAAAACCTTGTGTGAAGGTGGGCTAGCCTCATTTTTATGCAGCAAAGCGGTAGTTCGAAGCTGTGGCCAACGGAAAAAGAACATCGAAACCATGCTTTCAGAAAAGATGGTCTGGCAAGTCTTTCGTGACACACAAAATTTATCCAGCAATGAAGGAAATTGTACTGAATACGAATTTCATCAGAGCACGTCTAGTTTTCTGGCGCTTCAGAAAAGTTTACTGAGCTTGCTCCTTTCACGTTCCAAAGTTTAATTTTTTGTCAGAATAATAAATAATACAGTACTTCTATGTGCTTTTTATTTTTGCTGCATCAAGATTTAGTAACACTTACCTTCGCGCTAGAGGTAAATAATTCGGTAGTTTTCATCAATGTCTTTTTCTTGCAACACACGAGACCTGTGAAAAGTTTACTTCTATTTTTCAAAACAAATTTTTTGTTATGAGATTTCATGTTTTTCAGGCAGGAGAAATTTTGATTGTGCAAAAGCCCGAAATTGGGTGGAGCTCGTATTACCCTTTGTTGAGCGGTCTAATTACCGAAGTGGGGCAAGTCTCCTCGCATGGCGCGCTCCTTGCTGCCAGCTACAACCTGCCGTGTGTTGTCAACGTCAAGCAAGCGACCAAATGCTTTAAAACTGGTATGGACGATTGCGACGCTTGTTTCTGTTGCTTTTCGGTTCTTAGACTGAGCCTTTCACGTTAACCTGTACTTGGTACCAGCGAACTTTCAAGTTTTAATTCCTGAAATTTTCGCCGCGTGCAAAACGAACCCAGAAACTAAAATAAAAATTAAAGTGAATGCTAGCGTAGGATACGGTGCAAATGACTTTTATAGTTTGTTTTCAATTGGCCATCCAGTCGTTCAATCACCTATTATCGCTTTGAACTACATCCCTGTAAATGAATGTTTTCAAAATTTCATATTGATAAGTCAGAAAATCATAAACATTTCACATATTTTTCACATTTCACCGCACTGGTGATGGTAGCAATGTTTAACGACACGTCTGCGTTATGTCTTGCAGTTCGGTTCAAAAAAACTTCTTCGACTTTCCATGTAGTTGAGATGAACTTATTGGCGAAAATATTGAAGTATTAATATGAACAAAAATGCGAGATTTTTGGCGGTGTGTTGGAATTGCGTACGAGAGCGCATTTGATACCATCATTTAAGTTAGATGGATGGCCGGCACAGTTGGCGGGCACCCGTTGGGATCATTGATGTGCACAGATCCGCAAGGACCAGGGCACGGCGAAGAAACAGTAAAACCCAGTCAACAAACATGCGCGGGTTTCAGCAAGTCTGTTACGTCTGCGACAGGATTGTAGGGACCACGGTCCATAGTGATGTCCTTTCGAGCCAGTACGTATCCTTCTCACAAAGGGCTGTAATGTAGATATATATATATTGGCTACTGTCGAGCACTATGTCCAGAACCAAGTTAAGTCATTGTACGCACTCATATGATTAATGTTTCGTCAAAAAATCCAAGTGTCTGTTAAGTTGAAAAGTGTACACAAGCCGCGGATGTAAAAAAATGTCTTTACTACTAAGTTGTCTTTACTAAGTTACACGAAACACGCATACAAACGATTTGCTTATAATTCACTGATCCTTGTAACGCAATCGTTTTCCACGAAACACCTGAGGCAGATACGTGAAGAGAAAGGTTTTTATTCGTTTACTGGCGAAGTTTCTCCCGGTTCTAATCCCAGCTACATGTTCGCAGCTTGCATGGTTTAACGAAAAGCCTCTGAAGCGCATTTTTCTGCATTGCAGGGGACATTGTTTGGTTGAATGGTGGGAGTGGAACCGTGCAGAGGGCAAGTCCAAGGCTGAACAGAGAACAGTCGGCATTACTTCTTGCTTAGCTACGATGAAGCGGAAGGAATTGGCAAAGCGCTGTTACTCAAAGTCGAACTCTCAACAATCCATTTTCTTCTATGACTTAACAATCCATTTTCTTCCAAGACTTATTCTGACTAACTTCAAGTTAAAAATATGGTTTAATGCAAAAGCAATATTGCTAAGTGTAGTAGTGCTCATTGCTGCTTAGCATGCTGCCTACGAGCTACAGATGTCCGATGGTAAGGTAAGAGTTTCGATAGTCTATTTTGTTTTTTATTATGTTGAAATTTTTTTCTTTTTTTGTTGAAGTCAATAAACTTTTCGTTGACAAATACGTGGTTTAGAAAAAAACGTCACCAAAACATGAATCTAGCTATGAAAGAAATCTGTTTGTTTTAGACTTTCGAAGATTTCGTTTTTGAAAACGGTTCTAATAAAGTAAAACAAACCTTTTATATCTCGGGTAAGCATCACAATTGATATTTGCAAAATCGATCAAACGTGACGTTATGACGCGGTTTACAAGTTGCAACGCCCTGCTGCACAAAAACCGAGATAAAGTTTGTCAGATTCGTTGTAAATGTAGCAATTTTCATGTAGTAGTTCTCGAATGCAAATCATACGAAGGTACATTCGTTAGCGATTATGACTCTTTTTACGTTCCTAAAAACTTCTTCAAAGCAAAGGAAAAACATTTTACTGATGCAAATGTAGACAAATTACGTGTAAGCCAACAGTGCTTTTACGTGTTTTGCAATGTCTATTGAATAGCACGTCGACTTTAATTTTTAATCACGACTAAAATTCGGTCATTTAGCTCCTTGAGCAGTTATTTGCAAACTTTGAAATGTTCCACCGTTATCTTTGCACATCTTTCGCTCTATTTTTGTGCCTATTATTCGTTAAACTACTTTGTTGTTGATTTTTGTTTGAACTGTTCTGAAATACACCAAGATGATCCAATTTATCTTCAAGATTATACTTGATTAGCTTCTTAACATCTGCTGCCGTGCCAACCTTAATGTGGCAACGCAAACGTTGCCTATGTACATGGGCATCCGCGAGGGGGGGGAACGGGCATTTGGCCCCCCTGGAAATTGGGACTAAGAACCAAATTTTCCAGAAAACCTGAAGTCAGTAGCTTAACTCCTATTAATTGATTTAATCCTTGAAATGACAGTTTATTTGCCGGTATGACGCTCACATTGCACAAGAGCGAGTTTCACTATTCTGGCGTCATGCAGTGATGAGCGTGCAGCTCACTCATGTCCGCTCCTTTGCCTTTAGAGGCAAGTTGCGAAATTTGGGAACGGATTGTTTTACTATTGGTCCTTATTGCATAACAATAAGATGTCTACAAATCTTCAGAGGGTTGCTTCAAGTTACGGTAGTAGACGTTTTGCGGCATGTGACTGTTGAACGCAGACTACAGAAATCTGTGGCAGGCTGCTTTTTTCGGTCATGCTCATTGAACCGAATTTCTTTTGAAACGACCGATAAAGTTTAGGTCAATTCGCTCATAATGCCTTTTTCAGTCATGAAACGTATTCCAAGACGAAAAAATGACCGAAGCTTTTAATCTATTTCGGACAAAATGACCGAAATGCCTCAGCGAAAAGAAAATCTCAGTTGCCAGGTAATGCAGCGAGACAGTGACTGCTGATAGATGTAAGCCACGTATTTCTATACTGTGTGAAGACAAGCATTGTTCCTACCGAAGCGTGTTTTGGTGATTGTTGCCCTAACACGGCAACTATTTCATCTGGATGCCGCGAGATGGTCATAAAGCGAGGTTTTGGAGTATTTTGGTGGTGTTTATACATCGCTTCTACTGTATTTTTGAGATAAGAATTTGAGAGACCGTTTCGGACCATCAAAACAGCTCAAAAACACTGGGTCTGGAAAGGGTGAAGGGTTTTGTGACGGGTTCATTTGATTTGCATCTTCAGCAACGTGAACATGATAAGCAAAATTTCGACGTTGCCCCCCCTATAACAATTTCTGTGAACGCCCATGGTTGTGGCTAGTTTTCATAATTCATCTGCTCAATTTTTGAAGCCTGCGTGGTGTTCTAATTCTAGTGATTTTTCCGTAGTTATGTCATCGTACAGGTCTACTTATTCCGGCTTGTGCATGATGAGCGCTCACCGTAAAAAAATTAGCAAAGACAAGTGAGGTTTTATTGAGCGGTTTGGTCGAGATCCCAGACGTTTACAGCTCTTGTTTCTAAGTGACGCTAACAAGTCTTGCTGGCAGATTCCACAACCAGTGGGCAACCGGGCAACTCCCCCCCCCCTGGAAAGTTTCAAAAACATCTTTAGTTGTTAGGTACAGCATCAAGCTACTATCATTTTACTTTCCGTGGAAAATATCAGCTGGGTGCGACCCTGCTTTCCAGGTAAAATAAAGTCATAATTTGTGGTGTCGCTGAAGATCATGGCAGTGCTTTTTTCTTTAAAGATAACGGCAATGCTTTCGTGTAAAGAAGTACCCTGCGTTGAAAATCTGCTGGTAGCCTACTGCAGGGGTCGGGAGCCTTTCTGGCTAAGGGAGCCATGAAACCTACATATTTTTTTTAATTGTATTTCCGTATATTTTTAATTGTATTTCCGTGAGAGACATAATATTTTTCAACACTTAATGCAACTAGCTTGCTAGCTATCGTGTGCATTTTAAGCAAAACCAATAATTTCAAACAATGGTAAATGTCTGAATTTTCTCTTTAACATGCTTGTTACTGTTAATGCGGCTCAAGTGCTGCATGCTGTTGCTGATGGCTTTGTATTCTGGCAGATGGAAAATTACAGAAAGTTTCATTCGTAACGAAAACAATCGTGCTAAGAAAATATCAAGCGAGACAGATGCCGTCATCAAGAGCCACACCTGGCTCGCGAGACATAGGTTCCCGACCCCTGGCCTACTGTGTAAATTATCGTAATATACGTGGTTATTGCTGCCAACAAAGCGCATTTTTGTGATTGTTACCGTAACATGGGGCATTTTGTGGTGTAGAAAGGGTAAAGCGTTTTGTGAACGTCCATTTACATTGCATAGTCAGCAACTTCAATATGACAAAGCAAAACGTCGACGTTCCCTCCCCTGAAAAATTTATGCGGACGCCCATGCCTATGTACAGTGTAGAGTTCATCCCGCACCTCTCTCTGTAATAATTACACACATGTAATAAGCGTTCGCTAAAATTTTAAGAGTCACGTGAGCAGGGTTGCGAACAGCTCAAATTTTTCGGGGGGGGGGGGAAATTCATTGCAACTTGTTGGCGATTTCAAAATGTTATTTAATTTAATTTATTTGTTTGTTAGCAGACACGAAGTCCATAGTATGAACACACACACTCTGCAGAACGCAGGTTGATAAAAACAGACAATACAGAACGTAGTACAAGACATT
>Ga0210059_1000857_pt1 | contig 42760 bp, 24 predicted proteins | sample Ectturendosymbi2_FD_188042 | JGI IMG/M metagenome (GOLD analysis project Ga0210059, IMG submission 188042) | Ecteinascidia turbinata endosymbiont from Florida, USA - Sample 2 (SPAdes) (version 2) | ecosystem: Host-associated > Tunicates > Ascidians > Unclassified | place: Key West, Florida... | reverse complement strand
AACAGATCGACACCACATTTTTCCCAAGGCGTTCTACCTTCAGCATGTTGTTGCAAAGGCTCCTTAGAGTTACATGGTTTGGTCTGCTGACACACGTCACAATTGTCGGCGAGCCGCTTAATGTCATTACTCATACCTATCCAGAACATTGTATCACGAGCCCGGCGGAGCATACTGCCACAGCCTAAATGGGCAGAATGCAGCTGTGCTTTAATTTGGGCACGAGCGGGAAAGGGAATGAATATGCGTTCACCCTTAACAATAAAACCATTGTCGTGGCTCACTCAATGTATCACATAAGGAAAAATACGGGCGAACACGCGGCGGTAACTGGTCTCTCTGAGGTGGCCAGCCATTCCGAATAGTTTGTAAGAGCTGTCTGGCCTCGTTTGTTTCAGTGGCATGCCTGATCTCTTGTAGGCGCTGATCTGGAATGTCAGGAAGGGCGCCACTGTTCATGGCATGCACGCAGTGTTCTTGTGAGTTCCTCTGCGTCAGAAAAGCTCTGCTTAATGTGTCAGCTAACACAAGGCTGAGTCCTGGAACATACTGGAATGTTATATCATATTTGTGTAACCGCATGATCAATGCTTGTAAACGTTTTGGAACTTGACTCAAGGGTTTTTTGAGAATGAACTCTAAGGGGCTGTGGTCGTTGTGCACCACCACGTTGCGGCCGTAGGTGTATCGGTTGAATCTTTCTAAGCCGTACATTAAAGCTAAAGTCTCTTTTTCAATCTGGGCCCAATTTTGTTCAGGCTTTGTCAATGCGCGGGATGCAAACTCGATGGGTTTGTCATTCCGCAGCAAAACAGCACCGAGGTCATCTTTACTGCTGTCAGCCTGTAAAGTAAGGGTCTGAGAGGGATCAAAGTAGGCAAGTACTGGTGGTTGGCTGATTTTGTCTTTCACTGTTTGTGCAGCTTTTTCACACGTAGGTGTCCAATTCCATGCCACATTTTTGCGCGTCAGATGTAACAAAGGTTCGATGAAAGACTAACAAATCTATTAATGGTATCTATTAAAAGTGAAACTGCAAAAACATTAGATATGAATGAGTTGATAAAAACATTTGCATCTTTGAAAGTTAGGAGAAAGTCATTTTCCTAGCTTGAAATTTCAACGCCTTCTGAACATTTGTTATTATCATGCTGCTAAACATGAAATTGTTTTTAACTGTAACAAGACAATCGATATAGTTTACTTAGTTTCTCTCCCCGAGAGTTCGAACTGCTTGCAACACCAGTTGTTTCCATGAATGGCGCAGTAAGTGTTAACTTTGCCTCACTGAAGAATAACAATGATATGCAAAGGCAAGTGAAATCACGTTATTGTGCAGCAAGCATGCTCAGAGGAACCTTTGCTCAGTGCTCTACTGTAGTTAAAAACATTGCATGCCGATGTATGTCTGCCAGTTGCGACGCAAGTGCACGCAGTCAATTATTAACGCCTCCGCGTTACCCACAATAAACCGCATCGAATTTTGTATTACATCCCAGGAACGTAAGTTCACCCACATCACGTTATCTGTTTCGTCAGTACATTTGATAAGCAATTTGTATGCTTTTGTAAAAGAATGTGCATCTTCATCCAACTTTTTTATACGCTCACTTCAGTTGTCCGATCCTTTGTACAAATCTCCATTTTCTCCCATTGATAAAACCAATGACTCGTTAAAATCAACTTGTCGGAAGTTTCGTCATATCAACCCTTCGGTTATGTTTTGAACTTGCCTTCCGAATGCAGTCGGCAGCCATTCATAAACGAGGCAGCATACATGCAAAATAAGACCTGCAAAGAAAAGTTTAGCAATTTTCCAGAGAACTTACCAACTTTCCATGTTGAAATTAATTTATTTTTATACCTATTTAGCTCGAACACAAGGTCCAAACAGGCCCGTAACCAGGGGGCCGAATCACCCCTAGAAAGTTTTTCGCCCCCCCCTGGAAGAATGTGTTGGTCATAATTTAAAAATATTGGACATAGTTCAAAAATTTTGGGCCCCTCTCGGAAAACTCTTCGCCCCTCCTGGTGTCCCAAGCTGGTTACGGGCCTGGGTCCAAATCACATTAATTAGAAGAACACAAGGGTACGGAAATGCTTATACACAACGTATCACAAGGTAGATGTCAGTTGGTATGCGTGGTCAATGCTGAAGACGAACGAAGACTGAAACAAAACACCAGCAACTACTGCATTCAGTCATCGTCACACAGAAACCTTACATTTAGATCCATTTTGGAGCATTGACCCAGTGGCGTACGTATGCAGGGAGCCAGAGATCGAATCGTACGGTATGAAGGAAAAGAAATTCTTCGACTTGGAACATCACAAAAGAGCATGCCCCGCTTTGATCTAAGCCAGTTTTTTAGGTTAATGAAAGTCAGATTCTCTTTACTATACTAACCGATTTCCCCATTATGCTTAGGATCTTTTCTCAGATTAGAACCCCAACTGGGGAGGATACAATAAGATGTTAAGTCCGATGTGTTTGTGAAGGACTGCTCAAAAACAGGCATTTGGATTCCATGCAGAAAAGTAACTAACACTGATGAACCAGGTTCATGTTTAGGCGAAAGGACGTTGGGATGACACCTACCTCAGGGCTACCTGTCCATTAGTCACCGTCTAGCTTTCAGCCACACACTCGGGTACAGATATTTCTGTGTTGGTCGGACGGTAAGAGCACTCGACGTACAAGCCTCAGTTGCATACTAGCTCACCTGGCATAATAGCGTACATGTGTTTTATATCGTATTCTGTTTTCTGTGAAAGTTTCGTGCCGATTATTCAGTTGATTCTCAAAAGAATTACGTATAATGAGGTACAAATTCGTCGCCAGTAACATGCAGATGATGCCGGTTTCACTTAACTAAAGGTTGGTACCCCCCATTCGCAATTAATTGTGACCTTTGTTTGCCCCCTTAGCAGCCAAAACCTGGCGACACCCTTGGATGCAACAAAGATCAGCGTATTTTATATGAAGCTGAGTGTTCGAAACAATCGCTAGGGAAATATGTCCTTACGGAATACTAAAAATCATGAAACAACATGGTAATTTTCTAGACCTGAGTGCAAGAGCTTAGAAAACACCAAATCGCTGGCGAAAAAACTACCAAAGTGTGTTCTAATCTAACTTTAACGTTGAATCAGATTCTCAGCAGCTGACTTGAATTCTAAAATTGAGTTACCTTATTATCTTTATTTGTTTTATTGTTTTTCTCAAAACCTTTGAAAAGCTTTTATTTGAGTACAAATAGTTTCAAAAAGCATGTCACTTCCACACAAAAAGTTTGGCAGAGAGTAGAATACGAGTTGGGGCACATATAGAAATACTAGAGGTTTTGCCATTAATTTGAAACAACCGAAGCTTTTCTGAACAACCGAAGCAAATTTAAACATTCATTTGTGGGCAAGCTGAAGTCGAACAAATGTTTGTTTTGGTACTATACTCTTGCCTAAAAGAAAGTTGTCGCAACGCTCCCAGTTTTGATTACCGCTTTGGCAATTGATTGTGGCCTACAAGCGTTTGGAAAAATGATCTCTTGGAGGTTTTCTGAATGGAGATGTGTTGCTGTTTTAACTGTGCTGTCAGGGCAAATGTCTAGAATTGGGTTATCTTCTTCAGTGTAGACAACTTGCAATTGTAGGAAGTTGATAAAAAGACATTGGTTTATGCCTAGAGCACGAACATATGGTCGTGTTGTAGATGCAAGAACATTTACTAACAAAAAAGCCTATTCACGACAAGCCACAAAAATTTTATTTTGACGGCAACTACTGTATAAACATTTGTTAAGTTGGTTTAATCTTGAGATGTTTAAATATACATGGCAAACAAAACAGTGTTGCAGCTTGAACTAATTTGCCGTCTAAAGCATATGAAGCCAGTGTCACTGTGTTACATTCGTAGGTAGGCTACACTTCAAAGCGATTCACAAATGTGGCTGCAAAAACTGCAAGCCAAATGCCGAAGGACAGTGCTTGGGTGGGTTTGGAACGTCTTTTATGTCCAGAAATAAAGTCGTTTCATCTTTTCCCAACACTCAAAGTTCTCTTTCATGATCTAGTTATTTTTTTTGTTGTCTTTGCGGGCCCCCAAATGAAGTCCCGAATTCGGGACGCGACTCCTTTTTTCCTTCTCACCGGTTTTTTCAATCATTACATTTCTTCAATCATCCATGACATTGACACTTACAAATAAGTGAAAAGGTTCACCTGTCTTTATTTCTCATGATTTTGCAATAATTTCCGTTCTCAAAAACCAAGGTCATTGCTTCTCACGCAATAAATGCTTTGCGAGACACCAAGGTAGATGTAAATGGTTTAGAAAGGTATTAAAAAAACGTTTTGCAATATGGTCGAAAATGTCGAACAAGTCGTTGAAAAAAGCACCAGGTTAGCACCGTCTTGAAAATGTTACAATATAAGGACAAGGCCATATTTTTTGTTTTTTTGCATTTTAAATTTGTATGATTTAAAATCTTTTTCGGTCACTAATTTTGAAGTGATTTTCATGCAATAACGGTTTGCTAGTTTCGAGTATCAAGATCCCCAGTTATGATGTCTAAACTAAATCGATAAACATCAAGACAACGTTGACTCGCTAGCAGCATTAAGTTGAATAGCTCCTTTTTCAATATGAAGTTAGTTTGTTGGCCACCTCTGTAAGCCACAATGCCCTCTGCTGCTTACTTTATGCTAAGGGCCTGCATTGCGCTTGTATGTTTTCTGAAGAAATGAATAAACTGATGGTTAAAGTTTTCTACTTCACACATTTCTTAGCGGTCCAAACATGGAAATGATCATACTCCTGCATGTCCTTCTTTTCGTACTATGTCGAGGTCATTTGTCATAAGTGGAAACAGACAATCTTGGTAGTAAAGGATGCGACTATTTTCTGCACCATTCCACAAAAAATGAAGTATAAATTGTATAGTAGTTCGTGTGACCTATTACGGTAGACCAAGATTTTTTCGAAGTTTTCAAAGTGAAGGTCAAAAAAATATCATCGAAGATTTGTGCTACAAAACTACCATAAACTCGTCCGCCAGAGATTTCGCGTTTCATTCGCTCACGAATACGATTATTGAAAAAACATCAAAAATATTTTCATATGCAAAAAAACGTTGTTTATAAAAAAAACTGTTGTGCATGAAAAATATGAAAAACTCACAAACTAGAAAAAGAACAAAATTGTTGAAAAACTGTAAGCAAGCGCACAACATTATTGCAGTATATCGTTATTAGTCGAGAAATCAATCCTTGTCCATCTTGTAACCCTTGATTTCTATAGGTAATAACTACTACTGTGGTAATTATTCATTTCCTTTTCACACGCATATTTCAAACAAACGAAAAACGGTTCTTCTGTATTGAGAGGATTTGGGCTGGCAAACTGAAGGCGAACATAGCATAATAATAATAACGCATTATATCACAAGCTTTATCGGTCGCTCTTCACGTGAAACATTGGAAGGAAACTGGCAGTTTTTCAGGTTTTTAAAACCGGTTACTTGAAAATAATGCCCAAAAATTGGTAAATTTTCGGCATTTTTTTCATAATTCTTCAAGATTTTAGATAGAATCAAAGTTTGATGATTTTTCTGGTTTGGATTGATCGCCAAAAGTACCAAAGCGTCGAACATAACAGTATGAAAGCTGTTTTAGAAACCTTTTTAAGTTTTAATATAATTGCAGTAAAATACAAAAATTCATCATACAAGCGCGATCAGCCTAGTGCAAAACTTAGTACACTAGGAAATTACGTAAAACAGGAGTCTAAAAGTGATACCAGTTTATACAGAATGCAAAAGCGTGTAAAAAACAATGTTGCATGATTCTCATTCATTCCCTCTCGCTGTATTCACTCCTGCACCGTTGATGTTGTAAAACATTACATAACCCCTTTGACCAGGAGACATTTGAATTGCAGTCTTATTTTTAAATGACGTCACGGCTTTGTTTGAAAAAAGATTAAGTTCTTTCACTTAACCGGGTAAAATTTGCCGCAAAGTTCTTTGAGTTAAAGAGCCTAATTAAAGTTCTGCGAAGATAAACTTGATTTGATGTCTTGTATGTATGCTTGTTGGCAAAAAGTTTGGAAATCTTTAGTTTCAGAGGTCATGGAAGAGCTTCAAATGATATTGAACTGGAACAGAAAAAAGTTGCCCCGGTTGAAGATACATGAAGACACAATTACAATAATGAAGTTTGCCACAAATAACTAAACCTTAGCTGCTTTACTTTTAAACTGTGATAATCGCAAAATACATAATTGTAAAATTTCAGATGATTATTACATTGCACTATTTCATATTATGGAGGATTTGACCAGCCTTCTCCAAAAAAACTAGTTTTGTTGTAGCACCTGTCGGTAGATCTGCGTATACCATGCAGTTCCTCTTTGGGTAAATGCAATGAACACCTTAACTGTTTGTTGTCTTTGCGGGCCCCCAAATGACATTGGATTTCGGATCTTGAGATTTGAACACTATCGCTGTCGTCAATATCATGTAACGCACCTTTTAATGATTTTCAGCTTATAAATTTTAACCTGGAGCATTGGCCAGTTAAAAGCCATACGGAAGCCATTTAACAACAATTTAACAGCGATTAAGTCTGGCAACTATTTTGTAACAGGTTTTTGAATTCATCTAAATCTTCCAAACAATTTACCTTAAACTGAAAGTTGTACAAATTTCAAGATGACTTTCAAAAACGGTGAAGCAGGATTCAGAGTGTTTGCAGAATTTGTCGGAGCATGCTGCGTTGAAATTTAAGTTGCTCATACTGGAAACACAACATGCCATTTCCTCCAGTATTGAGTTCAAACTTTATAATGGTCATAGTGATAACTAATACAATAAAATGTGGTTATTGAAAAAGAATCTGAGACGGAGTTGTTTACACAAAATGTGTAAATATCAAACAAAATCACACATTTCCATTACCGGAAAACAGACTTGACGATCTGTGATAACAAAACTTTTGCGGTAATGAGATTGCACATTAGGTGGTTCTTATCTATTGACGAAAACTGCCGTAGACCGTTGGGATTAACAGGTTAGTTTATCCAAAGGAGACTCATGTTGAATTGTGAAAATAATTGATTCATACACTACTGATTGCTCCCTAACCATTAAAACACAACTCCAGAGACTCCTAGTTGAACAAATGACTTTAAAAGAGTATCTTTTGTTTAAACTTTCATGGTGAAGATAACATATGCAGATATAATACGCCAATGTCTGCGTTTTATTTACATTCTTGTAAGTCTGTCGTTTCAATCAGACATTGTTTTTTTTTAAAGATGGAAACTAAGTTTGCACAACACGCAGCAGAAATACTGCCGTGTCTGCGAAATGTTTCAACTAACTCTGTGTTTCCAAAGGTAGTATGCCTTTTTGCGTTAAAACTCTTTTGTGTAAAGATTGTGGCGAAAAAAACGCAAGGGTCGCGGTCATGGAATCCAGACAAGGTTATCGCTAAACTAACCAGTGTCACTTTACGCATGTGTTGATTTAGCAGTGTCGTTATTCAACACAAACGAACCAGGTGGTCGATTGTTAAGACGTGCAGAAAATCGCAAGAATTTTGCCTATACCGCACTTACGTTGGGGCCAGAGTTGAAAGTGCATTACAGTTCTTATCCGAATTGTTGTTTCAAAGTGCAACTACTAGAATTTCGTATGTTTTTCGGGGTTTCACAAAGATTCCGAAGCTCAGTAACCATAAAAGTATACTTACTATTTGTTTGATGAAATCAGTACACTTGTCGCATCCGGCGGTGAAATCAACAAATTGTAACATCTACGAGATATAAAGCTAGATGCTTTTGTTGGAACCTTATAGTTTTTCCTTAAAGTTTTTATTATATACAGTAAAATAGAGCTTCTCAAAGACAACTTGATTTGATAGGAATAACCACTTAATGTTAGAATGCTGTGAGAACTTTTTCAAGGTATGTTTCCTCTAATGTGATAGTACTGTTTTAGCACGTGGTTAATGCGAATAAAAATGCTTTACTGGGCCTTGTCTTGTTTGCAAAAGTAGTTGCTAATTCGTGTCAAATTTAGGGTCCCAGACAAGACATTTTTTAATGAGTGAAACACAGATCACTTCTTCACGAAACCAGAGTTTTTTTCCATTCATCTTCAATGATGGTTGTCACCGGGCAGAACCGGCCAGACATACGCTGGCGACTTAGTTAATGTTTCCTGTTCTTGTTGCCAAGTTCTTGTAGACATGGTGTCAATTTTGCCAGACTGGCTTTTTAAGCCATTTCGGAGTAATGACGATGTTTACTACAATCATTTGGCAACCAACATTATAGAAAACATCTTGAATATGCGCACGTAATGCTAATTAGAGTCACAACTAACAACCGTTGAAACAGCTTACATCGAATCGATTGATTCTGGTGATTTGGAGATATAATTATATTTATCACCCCAGGAGGCCAAACTGCACGGTTGGGGAAGGCGTAAGCCATACAAAAAGATGTTCAAATGCGCCTTTTTCTCAGCAGCTAATTACGCAGATCTTTCACAAAAGCAATTATGATGAAAATTATCATGGCACTGCAAAGTACGTGTGGCTTACTTGCGTGCGCAAGAACGTATTGCACATCAGCCTTTGCAGCCTAAACGTTTCGCTGTCAAATGTGATAAACAAATGAAGCTCCAAGAAAAACAGTAAATTTCTTTGGACAAAGATAGTTTTTGTTGAGTGCGATGGTTGTAACGTTTCTAGTTGAGGAAGGCGAACCAGCGAGGGCAAATTTTCCGAACTATCGCATTTGTTTGTTGTGAGATAAATAGACCTACTCGTCATGGCAAATAGGAATTAACGATGTAGAAACGATCGGTAGTGATTGACATATGCAGTAGTGTGTGCTAGATATGGGGGTTCTATGAGCAGCAATGACTTTTTTGTTGACAAATGAAGATTTGACACCTTCAGAAAGCGGAAGACAAGGTTAAGAAAACAGTATTGCCGCTTGTATCCACTTGTATAAATCTGTTACCCGACAAGCAACCAAAACACCAACCATGAGTACAAATAAGCAAAGTTGTTTGCCACATGATGAAGCACAGAATGTGACCTATGAACTCACTATGCCCTACGTTGTGGCAATTGTGAAGTAAAAAAAGAAACAATTTTAAAGAGACTTTCAAGAATATCTCCCGAATTGTTTATCTTGTTTTACAGTCCTATGACAACTACGCTCAAGTGAAGATGATCACAGAAAAGGGCAAACCTGACGCTTACTATAAATGAGCCCGACAAATGAATTGGTTTCTATCATATGAATACCGTAGAAAAAAAGTTTTTGATGAGTTGCCTCCGTAAATTTAGGAGATTTTCTTTGAAACCGCTGACTAAAATCATTTGGGTCAATTATCAGTTTGATATGAATGTCTCTGATATTGGATCACACAGGATCTTTTGCAATCTGTATAGAGCTTTTAGAACTTTTTTTAAGATCTGCCGGGTGATTCGTCGAGAACTCACTTTCGCACATGTCCATTTAGCGAAGAAAGCCATTGGCAGATGAAACCAAACTTCCTCAGGTTGTTTTAACGTTCGACAGGCATTCCCTCGTAATTGATTGGAGATGTCTGTCTGTGATGCCTCAAACTGTCGTTACGCTGAAGTGTCACGTCTCTGAACTGGCTTTCAGCGAATCTCATTTGCACACGTTTGAAAACATATTTTTATGACGTTTTAATAATACAGTATTTTCATTTCTGAACAGTGGTGTTTTGCTGTGGTATTCTCTGCAATTTTCAATCTGATCAACTCTAAAGATACATTTTGCCTTATTGATTGGAAATGAACTACCAAAGCGCAGTTTAACGTAAGTAAGCGCTGTCCCTGGAATGTCCACTTATTATTCATTTGATGATCATTCAGTTTGAGACTAATGTCGCTCGCGTCGCAGAACAAATCATCCCATCAATGATGAGCCATCTTGATGCGGAAGATACATACCTGCGGACAGGGGCGTAACGAGGAGGGCAAGCGGGCACAATTCTCTGGCGCCAAATCATTATGGGTACGCCGAATCACTGTGGGGGGCACCGAAAAGTCCCAACAATGTCACAAGTACTTTCTTCAATACAGTACAGTTGCTTGCGAAAAACTCAGGTTCGAACTTGGGGGCACCAAACTTGCTTCTTGTCCCTGGCGCCATCAAACCTCGCCACGCCCCTACCTGCGGATCATTCAAAAATAAAGACACTGATATGGCCAGCTGCACACAGAGGAAGCAAGGCAGTCAGTCAGGTAACAACAGCTGATATCATAATATTGAGAGTTTTCATAGAAAGCACGCCACTGACTGACCCCGACTGGTGAAGGCCGCAGAGTAATCTTCTGTGTCAACGTCATGGCTATTGGCTCCTGCTCTTCAAATCAGAAAAGTAAATACATTGGTGACCTTTCTGGTTGTTACCTGATATGAGAACTAGCAACATAGGCAGTTATTTTTTTTACAAAACAGCCTTCTAGTTCAGAAAAACCAGCACGACACCAAAGTTTATGCCAATCCCATTTACAATGAAAAGATTACCATGGCCAAAACTGCAGACTGACCATGTCCTGCGCCATACAAATTTGAGTTTATAATTCCATGTGTGCTAGGAACTGCAAACATATGTATACAATGGGATGCGCTTAGTGGTGCACGCAACTTCACAACAGGTTAAAGTTCGCAATTAAAGGTCTTGCACAAGTAAACAAAGTCGCTGCACCGAAACGCTTGAGCAAACTACGTGCGGTTTTGTCCATTTCCACTGCGTGGATTCCATCCTGAGTATATTTTACAAGACCATACATCGCGCGAACGGAATCGTTGACAGAAACAAGCAGCGGCTTGAGATTTTTCGTGTGCAGCTGATGGTTGCCACGCGGTCACTCGATGCTTTGTGCTCGTGCGAACGGATAACAGGGTCTAACTGCGGAGGGGGCACGGTGTCAAACGTGCGAAGCTTAAACGCGATCTTATTCAAATATAATTATATGACTAATTGAATAAATCACAAACAAAGGCTTTGCTTTGGAAATAAAGCTTAAAAACACTATGGTATGGCCACCCACAAATCAGAGTTAAAATACGAAAAGCCCTTCACATCTGCTGAGATATAAGCTGTGGGCAGATGGTTTCAGACATCTAACCAGATAAGAAAAATATACCGTTTATGATAAAAAATAATCGGTACATTTATACCGTTTTGCGTTTACGATTGTGAATCGAGCCGAAAAACCAGTAACTGAAGTGATCTTTACGTAAATGCTAGTGTTTTCATGCGAACCATACGAAAAATCTTTGGATGTTCTATTTGTAATCGACAAGTTTTATTTGTTGTCAACAAAGAGCACAGCAGTGTGCATTTCAGATTACGTCAGCATTTTGCCGAGTAATCCTCGCTTATTTTAAATGGTGGATATCACGTAATTTCACGCAAAGTGGGAAACGCAAAGTTTGTAAATTGCATTCCATAGAAACTGAATCGAAAATTTTGTTCAAACACGATAAACTTGGCTGCACGGTGCCTCTTGCGATCTTATTCCACTCAGACATTTCGTTGAGAGCTTCATGACGTCATACTATCAGTTAAAACGGTTGGACCAAGAAAATGTGTATAGCGATTAATCAGGCGACTTCATAAAAGTGAAAGCAGTTGCTGGAAAGACATCTCTGATGCAATTTTAAGTTCTTACCAAACTGTAAAACAAGCGATCGTTTTATTGTGCTTCTGTCAAAAGAGTGACCTTTTCGGTTTTTAGTTACTTCGGCAACAAAATGTTGATCGTTTCATTACAATGAAACGAGGCCATTTTTCAAATTTGTAAGTAAAAGCAGGAGTAAATAGGCATCGAGTTTTGTATTACGCACGCCCACGCTTACGAAAGTTTCCAATCTGCTACGCATTTCGTAACGAATTGCTATAACCCTTATTACTTTATTTGTAGCATCCAACGAAGGATGGTCCAGAGACATTGCTGTAGATCTTATTTTTTGCAACAGCACATTGGCAATGGCCACGTTTCTATTTTTCAATCCAGTTTGACTGACCCAAAGTCTGATACTCAATTTCATCTTATTGTAACCCAAATCTGCTGCTCAACGACATACCTTTATGAAATTAAAGAATTACGCTGTCAAATTTTGCTTTAGATTTGAAACTTAAGAATCCATATCTACTCAAATGAAGCCCAGTTCTCAATAGACCCAGTGTTTCTCCTCTTAGGTCCTTGTTTTTTGTCGTGGACACAGATTTTTTTGTATGAGGTAATGTACAGTACAAATTTTCTATAGAGTGTCATCGTTGCAAATAAACAATTACGGTTACCACAGCCTCAGATAGTAGAGAAGTTTCAGGGTGAAAAACTTCTGTATAACTTTATGTGATATTCGCCAGTCAAAAAAGCAAGTCAGCTATGTGATGATTGATTTTACGTTGATTCCAGAAAATTACAACCAATTCCGTCTTAAAAATAAACATTTTGAAGAGTGGCAGAAGTTTACAAATTCGTTATGCTTTTTGAAATTTTTTAACTGGTTTACAATAATCTTGTATATAAATCACTGAAAAGTTTTCAAAGTTTTTTTTTTATTTACGTACTTCAGCGATACCCCAAACAGAACTGCGTTTAGGGCATTTCAACACACAAGATTTTTGAGAGTTGCGGTGGCCAAGGTGAAAAAATTCTAAACACGCATGCTATTATAGATGCAGTAATGATGTTTGCCAGGCTAATGTTGCCCGAATATTGTAATCGCAAACTGTTTCACTCTATCTTATCGAAGGCATGGAGATGACTGTGAACTGTAACTTTGCTGAATCTGGCTTACATCAGGTGTTTTACATTTTGTTCCAGTAATTGTTTAAAAGACTCAAAAACTAAAAGTTGTACTCCACAAATCCTTCCCTGGTTAGCCACTGCAAGAACCTGTACGTGGAAGTTTCCTATTTCGAGAAAATAAGTGCAACAACTGAAAGGATTTTTGCTCTTATTGTCTTCCTACAATTTATAAATCATATGCATTGCACGTAAAAATTTCATTGCGTATTGCCTAAAATTTATAGCCAACCAAGCTCTTGTCAACCGACGCCTCCAATGCTAAAAACAATCGACCGTTATGATGCCTGAATAATTGAGTTGTTGCCTTTGTTACATTTGCGGTTGATTTTAGAAAGCAATCGATCATAACCAGACAAAACTTCGCAGAGAACTTTTGCCCCCACTTACAGACGTTAGAGTTTTACTTGAACAAGCTGACCTTCATGGAGTAATGCTGCAGATTGCACAATACCGTATATTTTAAGCTGGAGGACTGACGCCAAAGTTGCGACTTTATTAAAAAAAAGACATGCCAAAACAAATGTGTGTGTTTGTGTTGAACATAGCATGGAAAAACGTATAGCAAGCAATTACAAACCTACTTTTGCAGCCAACGGTTCAGCGTAGTCCCTTTAAGACCTGGTTGTTTCACAGTTCGGTTGGCTCAGTAAAGGTTAGTCACGCTGCTTCGGAAATAGTTGGAAAGTTAAAAGTATTCCTTCGCACAGACGATTAATAGTTTAGTCTGCTGTAAAGTTTGACGTAACCATAACTCCCGCTACATCGTCCAACCTACGCAAATCAAGGAAGACGTTGGCGTCGGGATCCAAGCGATTACCTGAAACGCTCTTGAAAAATCTCGAGCGCAATGCCGTCGAAAGAAAAAAATTTGTCGGCGTTGAGAACAGAAGGGACAAGAGGTAGATGGCTCTTCTGGTCACAACAAACGCCCTGTCAATGGGTACTTGAGTCGAGTGTGCTCGCGGGACGACGAAAAATAATACGAAAAACTCGTGTTTTGCAAGACACATAAGCTTTTATCGGCGGATAGTAGAAGTGGTTATGGATGAAGCGGTGGTATTTTCGCGCAGTTGGAGATTTATCTGAAAACCTTGAAAGAGCATACCAGCTATGCGCATGATGGGAGCCAGTAACACGTATTTTTGTCGGTGCATATTTGAAAGAGCAGCGTGCGACAAAGTTGCCGGAGAAAATGTGCTAAAACTAGCAAGTGTTCTCTCGTCATCGCTCACGAGTGCGCGTAGTCTCATGTAAGAGCGGAGTCCTTTACAGGTACGCGGGTTTCTAGCGCAGCACGCTGTTGAGGGTGAGAGCGATTCATTTCGCTGTAAACTCAAGTGGCTGAAGCTGACGTAGCCCTTTGGGAAGAAGATCGTCACCAACTGGTTAAAACTGTCGCAATTTTCTTCGTAGATGCAGGAATTCTGACGCCGTAAACCATTCAACCATGTATAAAAGTACACGATTTGCAGCCAAGGCAGGATTCTTAGAGATAGCGCTTGTCTGCTTGCGCACTAACAGGAAAGTGTTATTTTGAAACGAGAATTGAAAACCAACTAATGCAAGAGCGCAAAGAAAACAAGCAGAGAAAATTATTGCAACGCATTTGATCAGCGTCGTTTTTTTTTGTTAAAATTTGTGTTGTCAAATTTTCCAACAGCACAAAGCTAATGATTTCAAACTTTTAGCTGTGCGAAAAATGTGAAGTTTTGTAAATCAGATTTTTTACTGCAATTTCTTATCTATCAATGACGCAGATCAGCTGCATTTGAAGCAAGTGACTTCACTGCAAAATAATTATGTTTACAAGATAGTAGGGCACATTGTCTCAATGTTATGAACTAATCAAACTGAGGTGTGCGCTGCTTACGGCACTACCTCATGCAATGGTATGTGCACCATCATTCAGATGAGCTTCAGAAATACAGTAAAACAAGTTTTGTTAACCAAGTAAAAGCATAAGATTTGTTTCTTTTCTGTTATTTACTCCTCTGGACCGTACGATTAATGAGTCGCAGTTGCACAGAATTTGATTAACTTGTTTCGTATCGTTATTAAAAAGTCTGTTTACATGATCGAAATATCTTTAAAGACATCACGTATAAAAGAATATATCGCACTCATGAGATTAATTTGCTGTTGCGATTTCTCCACTCTTATCCATGGTGATTTCCTCTTGTAAAGTGTCGTCTTAGACAAACACTAACGACTTGAAGTGATTGATAGTTGCCAGGCGGATCGCTTTTCACGCTAATGAACCGGCACGGATAAAGCTTGTTGCATGGGTGCACTGGGCGAGCTTATGCGTATAACCTGTGGTTTTCGGGGTCAGACAAGTGAGCCAACGCGAAGTTGCCCATTTTGTGAGTGGAAAAACTCCGCGCCAAACACAACGATTCGCCGACGCGAGCTGCATTTCCACTTGGGGGGCCGTGGTGGGTTGCACTGGTAGTGCGTATTCGGTGTGTGTTGCTGGAGGCTAGTTTATTTCTCGTTTTTATTGAAAACAATTTGTATTTTTCTGCCAGAAAATATGCCTTCAGGATAGGTTGTTCAAAGTGGTGTAAACGCAAACGTGATCAACAGTGCAAAATAAAGTGATTTTGTTGACGAGGTGCTGGACTTTAAATACAGCCCAACGATGATGTCTCATCAAAATTCATCTAAATCTATTCTTGACTGCTCAGAGAGAAACAGAAAGTTATACCGCATTCAGAGGTGAAACAGAAGAAAGTAAATGTTACAGCAAATGCAAATGGTGCTTTGACACAGGAAAGAAGTTGAAAGACAAATTTTGGGAAGAACGTTCTTTCGTCCCAAATTAATTTTAAAAATAATGAATGCTAAATTTTTTAAAAACTTTATGACCATCAAAAAGATTCAATCATTTTTGTTATGAATACCGCGTGAAGATAATGCAAATTCCATAAATTTTTGTATTTTCTTAGGGCAGCTAGAAACTGAAAAAGAGCTTCACACATTTATTTAACCACCATGAACACGTTTAAAAATCTTATAAATGTAAGAACGGTAAAATTGGAGGCATACTTTAAATTCTTGCAGCGAGCTTGATAAGTTACTTAGCTAAGAAGCCAATGTAAAAAATGCGACGTAAAAATTATCATAGCTACAGAAATCGATATAGGAATTTACTGCGGGCTGGATGTCAAGTGCAAACCTTTCAGTTGATGCGATCAACTGATAATATGATTATGGCTCCTTTTCTATTAATTTAGACTTTTTAGATAAAAAACACTCAATTTTTTGGATGGCGATTGAACGTTTTAGGTTAATTTTAACATTGGTGTTTTTTCTAGCACGTTTCTTTCAAAACCTGATATAAAAACGATGTCCACGTATTGTTTTTAAGCTCTATAAGTAACCGTGCAGTGCTAAAAAAACGGGAAACGCTTTATAAAAAAGCATGCTTTGCTAGAGTCAAATAGTTGGGACTTTTTCTGTTGAGAATTTCGCACAAAATAATTCAGTAAGAGCCAATATTCCAAGGCCACATCAAAAATAAGGAAAAGAGGGAGGTAACAAGATAATGTCCCCCAACTTTAACATTGTTTAAAAGTTGTAATTTTTTGGATAAAAATCTGTTTAAACGGACTTGTCTTTATGATAGAACCTTAAAAAATGGTCTCAAGCATTCTTTTCTTGTTTAAATGCCTGACGTGGAAATGACGTGGGATTGACTGTGAAGGAAATGCATAGTCTTTTTCAAAGCTTGTGATGTATTTTTTCGTCTAAGCTGAACGAGCATTTGAATTTGTAGACCCTGAAGCCTGCGTGTTTATTTACAGCGTAGATCAAGGTTTTAGATTTATTGTCCAGTGTGGCAAAAAAACAATTTAAAATACGCAAAGCTATTTACTGCAACAATGCACTGGAATTGTGATTTCAGTGTATTATTAATAAATTTGCTTGTTATCAGTTGTGATTGTCTGTTATTCGATGATGACGCCCAAGAAACGCGGGCGAGTTGTTTTCACCCGGTCGTTCAGTTTATGATCTCTCACCGTGTGTGGTTGTTGCTACTGGTTTAAATTTGTGGATCTGTAAATAAAAACTATTCGTTCTGGGTGGACAAGCAGCCTTTCAGCGCTTTTGCAGAGCAAGCGAGGCAATTTTGTTTTCACTTTTCCAGATTACCCGCAGCAAATAATGTGTTTTCATTAGTCTGTTTGGTGGTGTAGCAATGCTTTCGACGCCATTTTGAAAACTGTTAAATATCACCCGACTCTGGAACCAAAGTGAAACGTTGAAACGAAGTCGACCTTTGACCCCGAACAGAGCCGAAAAGGCTTGATTGCAAAATTCGAAGCTCAACTGCAATTCTGATACTAGGTGAGTCCGACAAAATCACTATTTGCTCGTGGTTTTCGACAGAAAAATTCGGCGCCCGCCGGATAAGCTGGCGGTTTCAAGGAAGTAAATAAAGCTATCCTGATAGGTATTGAATAAACGCAGTTCAACTTTTGGCAAGTCAACGTAATTTAAAGCTCTTTCGGCTTGTTTTTTGGCGCGGAGAAATGTGATAATGACTTGCAAGTCATACAATCGTGGGTATGTTTAATTGTGTGATGTAGTAACAAGTAAGGATGTACAGGGACGGATCCAGGGGGGGGAGGCGATTGGGGCGATCGCCCCCCCTAAAACCTACGAAGGTAACTTTTTTTACCATGATTTTGTAGAATTCGGAAAGACAGTTGACTGCCAACTGAAACTTGACTACCAAATATTACTAAAATTGCCCCCCTAAACTTACGGGCTGGATCCGCCCCTGAGGATGTACTACACTTTGATTTTATTGACGCTCTTGGATAAAACTTGCAGCAATTTAAGACTTTTAGCACAACACAAGCTTTTTTTGCACAGTACATACAAATTTAACTTGACCACCACAATTACATTTCAGGCTATAGGACAAATAATCTCCAAGATTGCCCGAATTAAACAGTTTTATCAAAGATAGAGTCTTTAGGTCCTATGCATTGAAGTTACTTATTTGTTCTGATATTCGAGATAAAGCAAAACATAATAATCAAAGTTGCACACAGGCTTATATTTTCCACGAAGTTTTATATCTAGCATAAAACTGACTTCTGTGACTCAAAATGTTCACTGCAACGAAACGTCCATCACTGCTGAACCGATGGGTCACATAAGACGTAACTTGATATCACAACAACGCGTGGCGCGGGGAAGCCTCTGTCGAGGGTCATCAAATCCATCATCGGATAAACTTGCTTTCCCGTTATATCCCGTTAAACAAAACCTATTAGTTTGTAAAGTTCACAGTAAGACACACGCCTGCGATGTTCTGAGTTTGGAAGTCATTTTTCTTGTATTTGAAGATTACCGCCTATGTATATGAAAATATTTTCCAGTTGCAAATTTCCTTTGTTGAAGAATCAATCCAGTTCCAGCTGCCATACAGTAGTTGAAGCAAAGGTGTTTTGAAGGTTGGTTACCCAATCACAGTAATTTTTATTGAATGGTTAAAATACTGGTCACTCTATGACTCCTTACTACCATTTCAATTTTTTATCAGCTTTTATTAATATTCTTTCTCAATACTCCGTTCAAAAGGCAACGAAGTCGTGCTTTAGAAGAACCATGATAACGCAGAAAAACTTTTCTGAATCCGTAGCAATATTATAGTCCATAAACAATCAGTGTATTAGCTAATCAACCGAATTGATGCCGACATTACGTTTAGGTTGAAATGGATCAAGTGTACGGCTCTTCTGCCATGCAGCAGATGGTGGCGTCGGCGGCAATATCACGCCACCAGGAGAACTGCTATTCCAATTCCTCGTACGGAGAAGAGCATGCGTGCATGCGCGATCCGATCTTTTTTCAGCCTATCCACCCTGCTTTCACTGGCGGCATCGAGAGTTACCTGGACCCGAAGTATGCCGCTGATCCCACGGCCTTCGCTTCCCGTCTGCCATATTTCCCGTTCAGCTCTGCTTACGGGATGTACGAATATGGTTTCGAGCCTGCTTTCATCAGAAAACGAAACGAAAGAGAGCGGCAACGGGTCAAGTGTGTCAATGACGGTTACGCGAGGCTGCGAGAGCACTTGCCTGACGAGTACACGGAAAAGAGGCTGAGCAAGGTTCGTACCAATAATCATGAATGCAGCTGAGTGAAAGCTTGTAGTTTTTTGTTAACAGTTCTGCACACGTTACTTCAAATTACGCTTTTGTATAGGGCCTTGAAATATTTTACTGTATCAGATGACATAAGCTGTCTTAGATCTATAAAGGTTTTGCAGCAATTAATTTGTTTCGAAATAAGTATAAACTATAAAAGATGCTGAATAAACTCTTGACAAACCTCCATGCGAAGTAGGGTCTTTTCACTACGTTTCACTTATGGCAAAATTTTGGCTAAATTGTCTATGTTGTCTTAATGGACTTCACACCGCAACAAAATTTTCTGATCAATTCGTTCGAAGTTATGTTTTTTTTCCACGGTTTGTGCAATGTATAAATAATATTTTCTGTACAACAAGATGCATTGAACCTCTGCAGGTGGAGACACTCAGAGGTGCCATCCAGTACATAAAGCATTTGCAAAAAATTCTTGGAGTTAATAAAGACAATAGCAATACAGCAAAAAATGACGAAAAACGTATTGCACAAAGCAAAGTGGATCCAAAACCCGAACAACAACCGGATGGTGAAGAAAAAAAATCTGTGTCTAATGAAAGCAGAACTTCAGCAGCCAGGTTTTCAGAACAAGCATCCGAGAGCCTATGCTCCAAAACTCTTGAAACGGAAGACATTTCAGATTCCCAAATCAAGACCGAAATTTTCAGCTCAGCGTCAGATGCTGCTGAAAGCCCGCAGCCGCGAACGATTCCGACCGCTTGCATCTACGAAAGTTGCAGTTATGACACAGAGAGCAAGAGAACAGTTTGTTGTAACGGAGCGGCGCACGTCAGCGAAAAAACACAGAACGAACATTTCCGTTTAGCTCATTTATACAAGCAGCACCCCAAAGAGTGTCTTCTGAAAGATTGCTCTAGTTCAGCTGTTCAAAGAGACAGAATTGATCACTTACGGCAAGACAGTTCCGAGGAAATGGACGATCCGGGTAGAACTGCTTGCTATTATAACGGTAAAAAAGGAACACAGCGTTGTCCATCTTACGGAGAATTAGGCACACAAGACGTGCGGTTCAACCCCTATGATCGTCGGAAGGAGTCGGTACATTGCGGACGTGATTTTACCACATACGGAAACCAAAGAGAACTGCAATTGAAACAGGAAAACGCTGCGTACAACTCGTGCTGCCAAGACAGCTCGCTTAACTTGGCAAATTTTCTTCAATCCCGCTACAGGAGCTTTTATAATATAGACTGTAAGTTTAAACATGTTGAAAAAAGCATAAAAGCCTAGAAAACCTATAGCTGGATTCACAATTCACTCTTTGTGGAAGCAGCTCAGCTTACGTTGCTTGTAAAAATGGGTGGTAAGAATTTTCACCCAAAATGATTTGGCCCAGTATTGCCTGATGCTTATTAATGAGAACGATAGTAAAAACATAAAAAAGTACAAATCGCCCATAGAAAAAAAATTGGAACAGAGCGAAGCAGCAAAGCAAACGAGCTGCCGTGCAACTAGCAACCAAAGATTCTTGCGCAGTGGATTTTTAAAAACGTTGTTTACATATTATGTGAACACCTTTTTCCATAAAATTATGTTTTTCAACCTTGCAGGAATAAAGTTTTTACATTAACGTTCTTGCGACAACTGCGTGAAGGTTGACCCATAACCTTTTTCGCAGATTATACTCATTCATCTTCATTTGAATCTTCTTTCCGATGTTATGGCAGAGGAGCTGAATCAGATGGTTTCAAATCAGACTACAGTCCTGGTTCAAGTAGCCTTGGCACATCTCCTTGAATGACTCATTTTAAAGTGCAGAAACACATAAGCCTTGTTGAGCATTATGATAGTTCAGAGGTGTACATGTACTGGTGAACCCTCACAGGGGAGCTGTTTGGAAAATCATGCTTTTGCTTTTTTAGCAAGACGTTCAGCAGCCACAGAAATTTAGCAATATACCCAAGAAAAAAACTTTTAAAAACAATATATCTTATAATATGCAGAATGAATATTTATTGAAAGAGAACGGGCTTAGTTTCGCAAGTTGCGGTTTAACAGAGGAGGCTCAACTATGCCGTGCACTTGGTGTTAAAAGTCATGCCAGTCGCCATGACGCAAGTATTCTGTTGTTTTTTTTCTATGTTTTTGTCGTAAACATATCAATGTAACCATTGATTTTGTTTCATTGTCTGGTTGCGTTACTCGTTTCTCAAATCTTTTAAACGTGCCTGTTAGCAATAAGCAAAAATGCTATTTTGCTACTGATGAGCTCGCTTGCTGGAATCTACAAAATACCGAAGCTAAAGAAAATCGCACATAACAATATTCGAGTAGGTTTACTTCACCGAATGAAGTGTCACTTGGTTAAGAATATGTGCTGTGGTTTGAGACAAAATACTGCAACATATACGAGCACAAACATATCACATAGTTTCTATATGAACGCACTTTGATTCCGCTGCTATGAAGATAAATCACCGACAGGGAACAACGGGCGAACATGGGAGTCAATAGAGGCCAAACCTTGGTATTTTCATCGTCGGCCAAGGTGAAAAGCGATAAGCATGAAATCTGTATAGCCCAAACAAACTTTTTCTGTTTGACACGGTTTCAAAAATAGATTTCTGTGGTTATGACTTTTAAATAAAGAACTTAAAGCAGTGTTTATCTACTTGCTGTGCTCATTTTTACGAAAAATATTGTCAAAACGTAACGAACAAGATAATGACGGCTGTATTTGAAATATACAAAAGCTGCAATCAGCTACTTTTATCAGAATTTTTCATGGGTGGCAAGCTAATATCGGTGAAGGGGTGAAATCATCATAAGCCAAATAAGACCACATCACTGAAAAGTTGGTTGGCGACATCCAGTTTTGTCCTCTGGTTGCCAACCTACAAAGTTGCAGTGAAGTAATTTGCAGTAATGCGGCCTTTGTCTCTGATGTACTTTGTAAAATTATTTAAAGTGAATGTACTGCAGGCAGTGGAGCAGCTAAAATTTTTATTTCGGGGTGTCCAAAATTGATGATCAAAAATCTGAGTTCAATTCCACAGAAATATCAGGAATTCCCTCTAAGTTTCGTTGAAGAAGAAAGCAAAGAGGAAAAAAGAAGTGATTGACTTTTCCGTACCCGAATATCAGAAAAACACGTTGACTTTTCACGAAAGCCTGCTTGTTGTTTTTGTGGTTTGATACTTTTTTATTTTCTCAGTAGGAGGGCCGTGACTGACTGGCTGTATTTGTGACCGCAGGTTCTTCGCAAATTTCCGTAAACAGCAAAAAGTGAACCAAAAACTGCGGGCAGTACTCTAAAATGAAGACATGCCTATAGATTTTTGTTTCAGAGCGTTTCTGCGTTAGGAAAACTGACACGCGTGGGATTTAAAAGTTGAAACACCGCAACGGTAACTGATGGTGGGCAAAGTCTAATAAAGTTTAAAAATTGACGCGCATAGGTTATGCCATCAACCACAAGCTGCGTAACGATTTGGGTGCGCTTTTTCGATAAAGACACATCTCGACTGTCTATCCAGTGGTTCTCAAGCTTTTCTGTACGTTGACCCCCAATTAAAGTATACAATTTTCTGTAGACCCCGTGGCCTAGCCCAACAGTTACAAATACAAGGAAAGTATGTGTCAAAATAAATTTGAGTACTTTTTACTTGAAATGCATGATAAAATATTACACAATCAGGAAATATGCTTAGAACTTAGGGGCCATTCAGTGACCCCCATTCAACCTTGTGACTATTTATCGACCCCTTGGATGGTCCAATTGACCCCTGGGGGTAGATATCGACCACTTTGAGAACCACTGGTCTATCCTGTATGTTAGTGTCTACAACTACATACAAGAAGTCTGATTGCAGTCGCTTTTTCGCTCGTAGTTTAAAAAACGCCATTTTGAGTGAAGGCCGTCTGCTCACAGTAGGTCTCATCAGAATTGAATTGCGCGACTTTCACAAAAAGACCAGAGCGGCCTGTGTCATATTGTGCGTAATGATTTCGTTTCTTAAAACAAAAACAGATGTAACGTATGTCAAGTACAAGAATGTTACATGGCTAACATGTTAAATGGCTAGCATAAACTTCAAAACATCAAAATGCCTGATGATTCCCAAAATGTTTAAAGCGATAGTTGCTAAAATTTGATAAATAACCTTATTCCTCATTTTCGATTAGTGAGTTGTGGAGCATTGAAGCGCTTTGGAATGTTATTACTTCAAACAAGAGAGCTGAGCTCATCCACAAAGTCTACCAAAGAGATCTTGAAAAATCACTCGTTTCTCTGCCCTGATACGTTCCAATACAACGAAATAGTAAAGACAACGCCAGAATGGAATAGCGGTCTCATTCATCACCTTAGGTCAAATAATCCGCTGGGGTGATCGAACGCAGTTTCCTAGCGAAAACACAGCGAAAAAGTATTTAGTAAATCCTGTTCTTTTCGGTGTTTGCCTTTTACTCGCAATGATCTTGATATCATGCAGGGTCAAAAAACGCACTAATCAATCGCAAAACATGGGAGGATCGGCGCTGGTTAAAATGGCACCAGTCAAATTACAATGCCATGTTTTAGCCAAGAACCATAACTCTTTCGAAACTGTCGTGGCGTCTTTGGCGCTCTTTTGGTTAAGGTTTTACTGGTGCTTGTTTTTCCTTGGTTTAAAAATCATGAACTTCGTTGAAACTATGAACAGCACACAATTATCACAGTGTAACCAAGGCCGAAAACAGTGGCATTACACTGTTGTTTCGGATTACCCCCTCCATTCCAACTGCTAGTGCCCAATCAGTCATTACCTCTGACCTAGTTTCTGATATGATTTTGAGAGTTTTCTGAGACACACGATGTTATCTCGTATTTAATACTTGTGTTTTATCTTCTATTTTTACCCTGCATTGTTGTCAAGTCAAAAAAGATGCACGTATTTAATGAACTAGTCAAACCAAGTAGATCATATCCATGCCTGTTTGATAAAAGCACCTCATGCGAAGCACCCTATCATAACCTAATGGAGTTCCATTGAACTGTTTATAAACTGTATACCCGTTGGTTGAAGTTTTCGCAAAATTTGCTTCTGTTTGACATGGCGTGCAGACACGATGGTTTACTGAAGCAGCTTCATTTGCCTGTTGGTTTATCGCCAGTCAGTTCTACAACAGTGGATCAAGCTTTGAAAACAATAAAAAAGTTGCGTGCAAAAGCATGATATACTGTATACATCCTTTAGTTTTTTTAAACTGTGCTGACACTGCATCAGTGGTTGCCACAGCCTGTGATCCTCGAAGGTGGTACTGAGTATTCATGAGTTATATCATGAGCAATATGTCTTTGCAGGCCAATAAAAAATGCGCTGTTAAGACGATTCTATTCCGCTGATTCGGAAACTAAAATTTCTTCCAACAGCTTTTCAAGATGTTGCATTTTCTCAAACCAAAACTGTTTGAGTTGCGGGACCGCGGAAAAAATTAAAGCACTTCTGGGTCTGCAAGCAGGGATAGGATGGGATCTACTCTAACATATAGTTGCTACAAGCTTTTGGTCAACCCATCCTATTCGCGAAATCGTTAAATAAAACAAATAACCACGGGCCGCATTCAAACAAAAACAAAAAAAAGATAGCTAGCCTTTCAGCGCTTATTTACTGAGTTTTAAGTTTATTGGCATAAATTATTATCTCTTGTTCTCCACTCAGCTCTTATGCTGAGGTAGGTGTTTTTCTCTCTGACCTCGGAATCTTACCTGGACTCTGGGAAATCGAGCACCTTTCGCCGGTGTGCGCACTACCAAGTATTTCTGTTTTTGCAAATTGGGAAACCTTGTTTTTGCCAGGGATCTCCTATTACTACTGGCATTGTTCTGGTCTACTTGGTGCATTCTCTGCCATTCTATTTTCAGGTTTTGATATTTTTATATTTCCTAACTTTCATTTCGTATTATGTGTGTGTCATTTTTGGTACTGCTACATCTATTCCTTTCGTTGGTCTGCTTGTCTCTTTCAACCATAGATACCGTATGATCTGTGTGCTAGTATCTGCCTGTCTGTCCTGATCTCGAAGTTCCACAGGAAGGTGACCTCGTTTTCAACCACTGGGTTTGGTGTGTCGAACCAGTTATTTGCTGTCGTGTTGATTTTGTAGTTTTAGCATATGCTATGGCGAAGTGCTGCTGCTAGTACGTTGTTATACCCGGCCTTGTAAAGGTTTACCAAGTTTCCTGCTAACTGAGAGCATGCGTTCACTATGTGAACAAGTGTCTCGTCCTTCCCTGCACATCCAGCACTTTGAATCTTTTGCGTATAAAGTATCTCAAGGGCCAAAGCCCTGGCTCCCTTCACACGTCCATGGGTGCAACGAACACTTGAGGAAAGCACAAAACTAGCTGCTCAAGTTATAAAGAGAATGATACTTTCTGCCCAGTGCTTCATCTTGTGCTGGTGTTATGCTTCCGTTTCTACCTTGAATTATGTGGTTTCTTGAGTCACCTGTAGGCGCTCTCCTTCCGCTTGTGTTTTCCATATAGTTGGTTGCTGGTTCTACATTCTGCTTCCTATATCGCTGTTTCCTCCTTTTTACTTATATATCAGTGTTTCTCAACCTGTAGGGTACCGTAGTTCGAGTGGGCAACGGATTTGAGACAAAATATGTTAGAATAGAGTTATCTACACATGTTATAATTATAGCGTGGGAACACATTGATTGTGTTCGGCAGCAAGATTCTCACTGAATTACATACAGGAATAAATTCGCTACTTTAGAATAATGTGTGGTTCTTTATGCGTATAAAAGCAAAGCCTATCTTAACAAGGTAGTGGGACATGCAATTTTTACCAAAAGGTATGTGGGCCACGTAAATGAAAAGGTTGAGAAACACTGTTATATATCATGTGGTTGGTTGATATTTCCAAACTGCTTCAATCAGCTGGTGTCTATTCTTTGTTTTGCTGATGCATGCCTGTAAACTTGCACACCGAAATCTTTCTGCGACTTCTCTAACTCCCTCCACCTGGGCATGACCTAACGGACTTCAAAACGGCCAAGTAAGCAAATGCGCTTTCTTTCAATGGAAAACACTTGCAACAATAGCGAAACAGGCGAGATGGTGGCACAACAATGCAGGAATTCACTGGTTCAGTAAAGTGGATGGAGAACCCGGATTTGGTAAAATAGAAGATGATTTATGAAGACAGAATCGCCCATTTCATCAATGTGCAGCGCCACAAAACTTTGACAATGTGAAGAATTAAAGATAGTGTTTTTGGTTGTAGTTAAATGCTGTATTTGCAGATGCTTTCAGCCTCCAAATTCATATAATTTTTAGATGTCACTTACCTAAGTTTGTGGCTATTATTGCTTATTCAGTGAGATTTCCTTCCTTTTCGAAGGTTACATGCTCAATATCTTTCTCTGTCTATTCTGAGAACGAACCGAGAATACATGTGGTTAAAGAGCGAAATGTTGTTTCGGCAGATATCAATTTCTATTAATACGTTTGCAAAAAATGTTCTGCTTTTTACATGGAAATAATAAAATGTTTACCTAACTTCATTTAAACAAAAAGTTAAAATTATTGTCAAGTTCTGTGCTTTTTCCCGTAATTCAATTTTGAGGGGTCGGTGGTTGAAGTAAATGACCAAATAGTTTTAGAAAATGTTCAGATTGCACCACTGGTTCTCAAAGTGCGGCCGGCCAACATATCTTGCGAGGTCCGAGAAAAACTTGCTTGTAAACAAGTTTTTATACACTGTTTTTTTCTGTATGTAAAGCGCTTTATGAAGTTTTCAGTAAACAGTATCTTCTTCAGCTGCCATAGCAGGCGGTGGAACGCGAGAGAAGTAGTATATCGGCTGCATTGTACTCCTATGCTAGTCTCCAAAACAGTGATTCCCAATCAGGGTGCCATTTACAAGACATTTTTTTCAATAACAAGACATTTTCAATAACACAATTTGAAAATGTCATCAAACCTTACAGCAAATTGCTACGGGTTTGTCACTAGTTGCCGCAAATTATATTTCTCGTCCGTAGGGTGCCGCAACCCTAAAAGCTTGAGAAACACTGCTGTAACAAATAGGGTAATATCCATGCAGTAATTGTTCATAATGGCCACTTGTTTGAATCCGGTGATGCGCACTTTGCTAAAGCAAGTGCATTTACTGCAACTGTAGCATTTTTCAGTGGTTGATGTATTATTTTCGTTCATATGCGGCAACCAGAGGTTTAGTCGAGGGAGAGATTGAGAATGTTACCCTAATTTTTCGAAGGAACATTGTTCTCCTACTACAATTAAAAGCTCTAGGTTTTCTGGAGGCTTTCGAGAAATCAGCCGACCGACTGGGCTCTGCTTTCATCTTTTTGCGATGATTCAAACTTGCACATACCTGTATCAAGTAACTTCACTCCACAGGTGAAACAAGCAAGGAATTAATCGAAAATTTTACTAGGAAATCGCTTTCACGTAACACTGCGCATCGTCAGTCCTTTGAATAAGACGTAAGGACCGACGATGCGTAGTGTTACGTGAAATCGATTTCCTAAAATTTGCGATTGATTCCTTGCTTGTTTCACGTGTGGAGTGAAGTTACGTGTTCTCCTACTATCATCGTAACACCGCAGTTATGACCCACTGGCCCTTTACATTCGCTATGCTACATTTTGACTTTTAGCTACAGCATGTTTTGCCATTAGGTTGATTTTTGCGAATTGTTATTGTCCTGAAAGCGCAAGGAGCAGTAACAAAAAGCTCTGTTTTGCCAATTTATGCCTTGCACTCGCCACATGAAGGCACAAAGCACAGTTTTCCGGCAGGTCGAAGCATTTTGAAAAGCACTGTGGTGTATGGTTCGAGTGACAATATGTTGTGCAAGATCAAACCTCAGGTAATCGGTCAGTAGATTAATTATATTTACGAATAAAAGAACTGTTTTCGGAAAAGCAGAAGTTTGAGCTTGAAGTCCACTTGAAATGCTTGCTGAGCCGCTAGAACTTTGCAACTCCCTTCCGCTCGTGCTCAAGAACCTTGCTTTTGCGCAGTCGTTTTCGAACTGGCGCAGACGCATCTCGAAAACCTGATTGTGAGTGCACTTTAATCCGAAATAGAAACATACTAACCGTACCTCGTCAAGAAACCGACTGATTGTTGTTGACACCAGGAAGATTATGTTTGCATTTCTTCACATACTTGATTTTTGTTTTCAAGCAAATAGCCTGAGTTGTTTGACACGCTCTGGCACCAACAGGAGTAAAGTTGCGCTTCTCAAAAAACTGCGCTTTACTATGGTACCGCTCCGGCATCACATCAACAAAGCTGTTGGCGGAACATGGTTGTTCGCTGACACAGAACACGAATTTGGAAACACCGATCTTGACCTTCCGTGAACTTTGCCCTTTCGTGGTTTTGCTGTCAAAAGATACAATGGCGCAATCAAATCCCAGACAATTTTTTTGCTTAAGTCAACAAGTATCACATGATATGGACGCGCGAGTTTTACAGCAGATTGCTGACTATTTACATACCCTGTATTTAAATAAAACGCGGAGAAACTTACTCGAAATGTTATGTCCACCCGCAAATTAAAACTTTACTAGAAATGTAACCTGACAAACTTTGAAAATGTTCGAAAAAGTCCTAAGATTGCTCATACCAAAAAGTGTGGGGTAAAACAATACATCTGTATAGCTTACAAACACTGGCAAAACAAAAACTCGGTGGTAGGTTTTTGATGCTTTCCTTTCATGAAAGCAATTTTCTATCGCTGGATGCAAACAAAGGGTTCCATTTAAATATGCAACAGGTGTTTCATGTTGAAAACATGGAATGTACATCTGAGGCGAAATATTGCATCTTCTAGAGCATGTTACATGCCATGATATGAAAACCCAAAAACTTGCGATGCTACTCAAAACGTTGAGAAACGTGGAGTATACAACTAGCATTATTTCACGCCTTCGTATATTTTGGAAATGCGTAGGGACGCTCTGACATCCCAACATTTAAACTTTTCTGTAGCCTAACATATTTTTCAAATCTTTCTCTTAAATCTGAACTCTCATTTTGTGGCAGTAGTAACAGTTTTGGCAAATAAGAGTATCTGCATAATGCATTTAAACCAGGTTCTGGTTGAGGTTAAATGGTTTCCCCGGCGTTTTACAAAAATTTTGATCAGGTTTCACTGACAGTTCATCAAACTTAAACGTGTTAATATAACTACCAATGCACAGTATGAATACAGTGGAACCTAAGTTCAATGCCTTGCTGTGCGATTGTGGTTTTTCGAGCTACAGCTCAACCGGCATTTAAAACTTTGAAATATATAAAGAAAAAGCGTTTATTGCCAACATTTTAAATGAGAAAAATTTATTCACCCAATCCAGGCCCGTAACCACGGCGGCAGTGTCTCCCAATTTTTTTGTTCCCCCCAAATTTGTTTGTGCCCAGAAAATTTTGTTATATTTATTTCATAAAAACAAAACTATATAATAAGAACATAAATCTTGCCCACCTAAAAATGCAATCTGTCTCTCCAAATCTTCAAACTTGGCTACAGACCTGCCAGAATCCATACCAAATTTTGCGTGAATACACCACCTTCATCCTGTGGATGGTAGAACGACTGCTTTACAGCGACATACAAGTTTGACCAGAGTGATTCTTGCGATACAACTTAAAATCGTCTGCTCTGTCTAGCGAGTTATTTGATGTTGCCGAAAAAGTGCGAACATTGGTCGATATATTTAATAGCATGTGTTTTGTCAGGCATTGCTGTCTTATCACAAGTGCCATCAACCCATCTGTGCCAACATGTCTTTTCGGTATGAGAGCCAAATCGCGAGTTATGACTTTGTTAATCGGATAGTTTGACGGCAAATGGGCTTCAATCTTGTTATGCAGTGATTGCTTTATCTTTGCCACTTTTCTTTTAAGTGTTTAATGGTTTTAGTTGCTGTTTAGTTATGCATTTAAATATTACAAGGCAGTGGCACGCTCTTTTGCCTGCCCGCGCAACCAACAACTTCTGATGCGTTTTTTGGAAGGAGCTGAGGCAGCAGGGTAAAGTGGATTGTTATGAAGGTAGTTATTTCGGTCTCATTTTTAAGATATCCTGCTGGAAAGAAATTCACCTTGATGTGAGCATAAAGAGATTGGCCCAGTTCATAAAAGCAAATGACGTCGGACGCATTTTTTATTAACATTTATTTGCTGCTGGCCAGTGGCGTAACTGACGGGAGGGCAGGGGTGCGAACCGCCCACCCTGGCAAGCTAAATGTAAAAACCGGACCCCCTACGTAGTTTATATTTCGGTACTTAGTATTCTTGTGGTTATCAGTAGATTGTTTTTTGTTTCTCAGAAGTTTTCAGTGTGTTTTCCGGTGATTTCGGGTTTTAGTATAACCATGCACATCAGGAATGCCACCATTTCTTAACCTCTTTTCTGAGTATTGGTGCGTGGGCCCTCTACGGTAGCCACTGGGGCTCCTTCTGCTATAACCCTTGGCTCAAACCTGAAGTTACGCTACTGCTACTGACCTCATCAGGCATGCGTGGATTGAACATTTCTTTGGGTACTGATAACGTTGTAACCTGCCCCGACATCTTCCGAAACATTTGTGTCACCTACTGTGTGACAACAGTATCTGCCGCGTGACAACGAATGTGTACGCATGACGAACGCGTGAAGTGGTTTTGCTCTTTGAATGTCACTCACCCGTATCGTGTTGGTTAAGAATTTCTCTGCAAAACTATGCGGTCGAGTGATTTTTTAGATCTATACAACTTATTTAGTCACGCGCTCAGTGTTTAGATCAACATCGTATTTGTTTGTTGTTGTTGAAGTTGCGTTGTATTTTTGTTTGTTTATTTGTTTGACACACTTAAGTAAAAAGGAACAAAGCTTAGAATAAAAAAGATAGCGGGTAGTAGGTTTGCAGTGATGAAGTTTGTACAAAGGGAAGCATAAAAAATCTTGACCTCTACGACCTGTTAAAAAGACTTGCTGTCGTATAGAAGTCGGATGAGAGCAATGTAATCTTAACCAGTACTCGGTGAAAATATACGTTCAGCAAATTAACGCAAGAAATCAAACGCGCTCTTTCCTGATAACAAAATTTCCGTTTTGGACAAATAGAGGGCAGTCACTTTTCGTTTTGTGAAAACTCACCCCGGTGGCCTATTTACCTCCACTAAGTCAAAATTCGCTGTCTTGACCAGTGCGTCAATTTCATCGACAAATTTCAAGACATGTTTCAAAATCGAGACAACGGCTACTCTTCGTGGGAGATAACCAACGCAAAGGCGGGATCAGACGAACAGACTCTCAGCCTGCGTCTTTTTCCCATGACCACGCGTAGTGTCAACGGTCGAACGGTGGAAATGTCTACCAGTCCGGAATAAGGTACAGAACGTCTGCTTAAGCTCCGTCCAACGGTGTCATGTTTTAGGTTTTGATCAAAACAAGAACAGGGATTAGAGTCGCGGAAATGTTCCGGGAATAAGGCGTTGCAGAAAGCACTCCTTTCCTCACCCGGACAGTAGTTACTCGTGCTGCGTGAACATTTAGCGCGTAGCTCACATAGCACAGATTAGAGTTCTGGGATACGAACGAGCGCTGTAACCAAACACGATTACCAGCATTGATCCCAATCTCTTGATTCTACAGGCCCGCTTTCGTTCTGTGTCCACTTAACATAAATATTATCCCACAGTTTTCAAGCGCTGAAGTTGCAAAAATATTGATCACTTATAAATTTTTGAAAAGAACGGTGAAAAGTTGAAGATCATCCCTTGGCTTCATCTACAACCGCCAGTCGATCAAAAATTTGGTTCCTGCCACTTTGGGTGAGAAACTACCGTGAATGGTCGCAGTAAGTTAGTCAATGGCGACGTGCATACTTCAAAATCAATTTACAAAATGTGATGGACGAAATGGAAAAAGTAAAAACGTTTTTGGCAGCTCTCGGTCTGCTTCCCTGCGACAGCTATTAGAGGGGTTTGCACAAGGTACCTTTCCTGAATCCTGACCATGCACGTAGGCCTCTCTGTTAGAGGAACTGAAACGCAATTAAACACATAAAATTATGCAGCAACAAACCTGTGAGACTGTGAATTTATAACAATCCTGTTATGGGTGAATAAGACACTTTGGTGCAACGAAAACTTGAGGCAAGCTCAGTCAGGTGCACAAGTTAAAAAGATAATATAACGATTCAGCACGTACGAAAATACAAGTTTCGTCATACCTGTCTAGGTTATCTTCTCTTTCAGCCATAAAATTACTTCAGTTACAAACACATCCTACGAATTTTTGGCTGCAATCGTCTACTGGTAGTTTGTATTTTATGCAGAATTTTCGCTCTCGCCCTGCGTACTATTACAAAATGAGTAAATACTTTGCTGGCATGAAGTGTTGTGCTTTTTCTTTACTTGCAAACTTATTTTTGTACGTTGCTTTCGTACTTTTGGTCTGCTACGTTTCAAATCATGATTCCAAACTGTTTACTTTGTGAAGTGCGTCCAGGATCGTCAAAACCTGTTATTAGCCGCTGATATGGGAGTAGCACGAGCCTGGACTAATAAAGATGAATTTCACACACATTTTCCTCTACTTCCCATTTTTCTTACAAATTAGATAATGACTGAGAGAACAAATAAAAGTGACGACTCAGTTCAAAAATCAGCGAGCTTTGCCTTCCTCGTTATATCCTTGTCACTCATACAAAGCTTTTCTTTTGGGTGATGAGATTTTAATAATTCATTTAAATTGTTTTCAACCAACAGGACAGCTAAACGTCTTTAAAAAATATGACTTTCAATTTAAGAATATATTCAACATGACATTTCTAGCAGATTGCGAATGAGGACTAACTCTTCACAAAGAGATTAGATTTAGTGTGCTTGATAACTTGGTATACATTTTTTTGACAAGCTTTTCGTTAAGGTTAACGGTAAACTTTTCATCAAGATGAAGACATTCGATTGTGAGAAATATATGCTTTAATGGAAACAACAAGAAAAGCTACGTGGATAATGTCTCTTCCGACTTGTTAGTTAAAACAGCTCGGCCTAAAAGAGTAGCCCAACTAACGAAAAGCCTTTTGCGACTGAACTATCTGATGTGGGAGAACTTCTGTGCAGCGTTCATCACAGCTACAAACTTCAAAGAAATTGGGCGTTGGCATATAAATAAAGACCCACCTTCATATATTTGCTGAAAAATTTCGAAACTTTCTTGAAACTCAGTCATGAATTAGCTTGAGCTGCATTTTCTATTACTTTTTGAAGAACCTGCGATGCCATTTTATGAGGTTGGCTTCATACTAAGGACACTTTAGAACCTCTTCGAAAATAGCAAGCTAATAGTATCTTGTGGATGCATGCAAATCTTAAACCAGGGCACCGGGCCCTTTGGAGAACACAGGGCGTTTTCAGGAGGCCACGAGCAGACCTCTGTCCATGGCCTTAATTGTTTCTCTGCTCATGTCCTTGTTTTTGCTTACCATTTAACGTGGTGAATAACATAACAATCTTACATACGTTAAGACATATGAACGTTGTTTATTGTTGGAGCAGGGGCCATGGGTGTTGAGTGTCTCTGAATGGGGGCCACGAACCGTGAAAGGTTGAGAAACACTGTCCTAGACACATGTCGCGTTTTGGGATGTCAATACACCCGTTCATATCTGTTTGAAGTATTTTACATTTATAAGCTGCCACTTCCTTTAACTGACTGTATGTATAAGACAGTTGAAATAAAGAAAAGAAACAAATACAAACAGTAAAAATATAACCAGCATACAAGTTTACGTGTAGAAACCTAAACAATTTTGTTAAAAATGCATTTATCTGAACAAAATTGGTAACCTTCATATTAAAATCTATCACCAGTACAAAATTTTCTTGAAGTTTCGAGCCACATGAAATTTTCAGAGTGGCAGCGTGGATGATGAAAACAAGATTGCGGTTTGCGGCATTTGACCTAAGGTAAATTTTAGTGATGAAAATTCAGAACCACTGCTCGCAGTGTAAAAGATTCTCTGCTGATGATGGTAAGGCAAAACTAAGCCTTTGATTCTTGTCACTAATCAAGCACAAATTTGGGGCAATTATAATTGTAGACATACAGTGTATTTAGATACGAAAAAGTGCAGTTAGCCTTAATATAATTGTAGACAATTTAGTCTACATAGTGTAGCGTATAACAAAAGCTGTTTCTAGTGTTTCCATCACTGAGGGTTACGTTAGGTCAAATACCGTAAGTAGGATCCTTTTCATCATCTACCAAGTGACAGGCGTCCAGTGGTGTAGGAACTGGTTAGTCGAAAATTCGGACAAATTCCCAACAAGTTAGGGCACAGAATTTTCGACATCTTTTAATAATGTTAATGCAATTACACTTGCTTTTTATTGAGTGTATAAATGAGTCTTGACTACGCAAAATAAAAAAAGAAAATATGTTATTAACTTCGTGTTTTAGAGTTTGTGAGAGTTGATGAGTAACCAATTGCTACAAAATTTTGTAGGGGAAAAGTTTGCCGCATAAAGACTTTTCGGTCAAATTTGGGGAAATTCGGGCAAAGTATCTTTCGCACCCCCAAAAATTGCCTGCTTCTACGTATGTGCAGGCGTCTCTCGTTACTTTCGCCTGACGCCACCCATGGTGCTTCACAAAATGGTAGTTTGGAGTGTAATCCGGAAAGGACTAGTTGGCCAGTGGTAGCGTGAGAAAAACAAATATGGATATCTGGAGATTGACATCAGGAGTCCGAATACCGAATACAAAAGATATTTGGATATATAGTCGCTACGTTTTGGTTAGGACGCTGAAGACTTCTTTCCCATTGTCTTTTCGGAAAAGGAAAAGCAAGAGTAATTCACTTACCGTCATCCCAGCACAGTGGTTCTTAAACTTTACAAACACGCCGAACCCTTACGTAGCTTTCCAAGCTTGTGTCGAACCCCATTTATGCCCAACAACAGAAAGTAAAAATGGGTTGCATGTTTCAGATGACCCTCGTCGAAACCCTGAAACCGCTCCGTCGAACCCAGGTTAAGAACCACTGTTCTAGCATAAGGCTGAATAGATTTGCATTTCACGAACGCGAGGAGAAAGCAAACTCTGTCATTCGCAAAAAAAGTGAAACACGTGTGCTCTCGAAACCTGTTGGATACTGACGATTTTCCCCTTCACATTGTAACTGTTGAGAGAACAACGCTGAGCGTTTGTTATGCCAGCGTAGGAAGCCCATGTGGGAGGCGCGAAAGAAACGACATTAGGCGCTAAAATGGCTACATATGTTGACTGTCAACAGCAGTTCTCACCCCGTCCACGAAAACGCGGGAAAACAACGCAAAAAGCTTTGTTTGGTGCAACGAATACTTCTCAAATTTCCGAATTCTTCGAGTTTGAAGTTGCAGTTGATTTTTCAACAAATCGTTTTCGAAACAACGAAGAAACTTTTCCGAAAAAGGAGAACAATGTACAGTCACACTTAAGACGAAAGTTTGTAACAATGCGATACACTGCTGCCAGAAGTACATTGATGAATACTTAATTGTAGGCGAGAACTGAAGTGCGTAATTTTTACTTTTAATTTACAACGAACGCACGAACAGTCAGAAACAACATACACAATACAGCATAGCATTACAACAGAATCTTTAGTATGTCATCAGTGTCACAGAAATACTTGCGATTTAAACAAACTGTAAAGATGCGCGCACTTTTGCACTACAATCAATTTACCTGTTTTTTTTTTTTGTTTTTATCAAGCATTGTGGTTTAAATGTTTGGATAAACGGTTTCACAATGAAGTAACGCTTTATGTGGAAATACCTGTAACAAATACAGTAAGCGAGAACAACCCGCACGTTGGAAAATTAACTTAGCACAAAACGGGTTTACATTTGACATTGTTCTTGTCTCAGTTGTTATATTAATGCATTTTACTTGTTATTTAATGGTCAATCTTCCTTTTTTTGAGGAACAGATCCATCGTGGTGATGAGTTCCATGTAGGCAACCTTTTCCTTCCAATCTTCAGATGGACCACTTAGGTCCAGAACTGCTTGACGTCTTAATTCAAAGAAGCTCCTTATGTGTTTGCGTGTCTCTATCTTCAAACCCTTGTTCTGACTTAGGCTCTTTCCTGAGTCATTAGAGAAGTGATGTGGCGAGAATAAGAGCGACCCAACGTAAAAAGGGACTTTTCTTTGATGACAGCTAGAAACTCCAGGATAATGTCAAGGGGAGACATCTAGTACATGAGTTTTGAGTAAAATGGAGGCAGTCTGTTTATCAGTAGGCCTAATAATACGTCCAACCAAAATGCCTGTGAATTAGGTGGACAGGATAATACCCTTGCTTGTCTGAAAAAATAGAAAAGGTCTGCTGCAACACTTACTTCACATGAACATTGAATCAAAAACAAACAAACAACTTAAACAAAAGTTGCTCTTGTGAAAGAGAGCAAACCTGAAACAAATAGGCATTCGTGAGCTGTGCACGAAGAAAATATCTTGTTTCGAAATTGTTATGCAATAGGTGGGATGGGCATTTAGAATATCAAATCTGCATCTCAGGAGCTTTGAATAGAAAACATCAATTTATTTTTGTGAGTTGGAACCGAAATTATAATAATCACCAACAAACGAAAATGGGAATAAAACATAGGCAGAAGCATCTCAACACTTCTTCAGCACATAATTTTGCAGAAGTGCTTACTGACTAGCGCAATGCTGCGCCGCGTTATTTTTATTGCTTTACGATCAAGGTTGATGAGAAAAGTTGGGAAATGCTGAACATTTCGCATTGCGATAAGAACAAGTCATGAACTTGTCATTTTATCGATTATATGATCAAGCAACGTGACGTATTTTCATGAAAGAATTGCAAAGAAAGGACATTGGTGCTTTATGTCTAAAATGTGGAAAACTTATATAGTGTAGGTATAATTTAAATTCAGGATTCGATTTTAATTTTTCTAAAACTATTCCAAAATACGTAACTATTTTGGATCACCCATTCCTAGCAAAAGGTTTCCGACAGTTTTCAGGGATGGGAACGATAACAAGTCACCAATCACGAATTTAAGTCAAGACCCACCAAAAACACTTACAGGTCCAAGCCATTTTTTTCATTTGAAATCGATACGAAAACTTGATTGTATCCTGTTGGGTCACAACTTGTTGCAGCGTCATTTTGAGTCTTTTGCTGGCGAGGGATTGAGAGTGCTTCAATTTTTGCCTAGTAGATTATCGACTAAACTACGCTTAGTTCAGTTGGTTTATTCGGGAAATCATCTTACGAAGAAAAAATAACAAATGTAGAAATACAATAACAAGGTTTTCAAACCAATAGAAAGATCACCAGGGTAACTACACAATACTCACAAACAGTGTTTTTAAGGTGTTTTGAGGGACTAAAACGGTCTCTCAAATCTTTCCAACGGTCTCTCAAAATACAGTAGAACTAGAATCTCACTGCGTAAACACCACCAAACTATAATACAACCCAGTGGCGCAACCAGCTCTTCATTTCGGGGGGAGGTCAATTTTCATGAAATTGTATTCGATTACGTCATCGTGCTTATTCAACCGTGGTACAACTTTTTCGCTAACGGTAACATATAATAATAATAATTTATTTTTGCCCGCAGACACGAAGTCCATAGAATACAAACACACACATTCTGGACAACGTTAAAAACAGAGGAAACAGAACGTTTTACAACAGCGTTGGAGGCTGAATCACCGGTGTCAAGTGAAATTTCTGACTTCACGCCATATGCGCATGCACAGAGTAACATTCAACAAATCAAACACGCTGAGAAAACTGACGATAAGTGCTTAGGATTTGGTGTTTTGGTAAGTTTGTTGGGTTAGGGTTTATATTACAGTTAGAAAAAGAAAAATAATTGAAGTCAAAGATCAAGTCCAATATTTTTCACTGGTTTACTTATTCCCGTACTGTAGCTTGTTGTGGGTATCTGACATCTAGACAAAAAGTTTAATTTACACAACACACATCAAAAATATAATCGCCAAACTTTATTCCGTTACTCTGAGAAGCAAAATAACTGACAAGAAATAATAGGTCAGAAATTTCGCAGAGGTCAGAAATTTCGCTTAACACCGGGCTACAGAAACTTACTTAACAGAACAATTTGTAACGGCGTTGGAGGCCGAGCCTCAGGTTTACAGATGCATTCTTAACACTATGTGTTCACTTGGTACAGCACTACTGCAGAGTGGGACGCTAATTCCTAAACTGGTCAAGCCCAGGTAAAGTACGAATGCATTGTGACCTGCACACCCTCAAACGAACAAACACTGCACTCAGTCACAATGTCACTCGGACTGCGATGTCCGAGCACTCAGTCACAAAGTAAAATGCGGTTTTAGTGTTGAAAGAATAATGAAGAATATAAACAATCTGACTGCATCAAAGCAGGCAACTATTACGTTTTTGACCTTCTGCATCTTTCGAGAAACAAGCGCATATTTTTTCTTAATACGGCTTCAAATGTAGGAATGTTACACGGAACCTGATGAGTCAGGACTACTAACACTCGCTCTCCAGGGCAGGTTGTATAGAGCCCTGCATCCAAAATTATAGGCCACACGCAATGTTTGCATGCATGACTTTCTAAAATTCCACCATAATTGTGATGCGTACATGGGCGTACAAAAGGAACGAAAAAGTACATTTTTAACTGCATTAGAACATCGGGAGAAGATGCTCGCAGCTTGTTTGCTGCATAATATTTTTATCGCAGTTGTCTCTGAATGTCTTTGTCATCTGGGAGCTCAGTGTCCAGTACAGTTTCCAGATATTTGTATTGCTTGACAGATTTTAGATTTTTGCCACCCATGCGTCAGTAATGGAGTGACTGTGCTTTTTGCACTCTTAGCCTTAAACGTCATACAAACAGTTTTGCTGTAGTTGAAAATATTTCCATGTGGTTCTGCATAAGTCTGACACACAGATAAAAGTTCTTTTCGCAACATTTCCGAAAATGAGAAGTTTTCAATTTTAATCGAGATGCAGAACGTACGATCAGGACACAGTAAAAATTTGTATTCTCATACAAACACCTGGTTCCGTACCCAATTAGTGCTTGAGTGTGACAGATGTATAGGCTACTACAGTCGTAAACCTGCCTAATTTTCGTCTAGTTTTTGCAAATTCGTTCTAGCCCTATTCTTCTAGCATGTGCTTGAATTTCCATCACAAATGAAGATCCCAAACTTGAAAGATAGCCTATGTCAAGGGTGAGGGGATCTTTGAATGCTACCATTTCGGGCAAAATGGATCAGGTGTCTTGTGCCTTTGGCGCATAACGGATCAGGTGCGTTTGGGGCAAAAGGATTTTTCTGGCATCCATAAGTTGTGTGAAAGCTTTTAGAAGCACGTTTAGGGCTATAAGCTTTCAGGATTCGCACTGGTTGCAAAAGTTAGAGTCCTGTAAAGCGTCATTTGGAGCCAAAGTGGTCTAGTAGGTAGATGTGTGCAACACTTGACTAGCACTCATGTGACACTTTACAAAACCTTTATCCCAAGCCGTGGTACTGGGATCAACCCAGAAAGACACTAAAACGTGAAACAGTCCGCAACCTGAATTTAGTTGAAAACTATTAGGTTTCGTAGCGAAAATGCAACTAAACAACGCTTTTTTAAGAAATATACTACGTTAATAATGGTGATCCTGCTTTTCCCCTAAATAATAATAAAAATAATAATCAAAAGGTCGTAGAAGAACAAGCGGTTTGACATGGCAGTAACTGCTATGTCAAGATTTCTCTTATCAGTTTGAAAGTTTCAGCAATTTGCACGGTTCAACAGTACCCTAATGTTATAAAGCTTCATGAGCGCAAATCGAAGCCTGTCTAAGACAAAATAGTACACGAACAAACAGATAAAATATGCCTTAAAAATACGAACAGTTTAAACTATCTCCCAAGTTGACACTTCCAGCATATTTGTGGTTGGATACCAATCATTTACGAAATTTTCGATCAGGTAACCTGTCTCAAGATAAATCTTGTAAGGAGAATAATTAACGAGCAAGACAAAGAAAAAATCCAATAAGATTTCTTTAAAATGATTAGAATATAAAATTTCATCTTTATTCTTTGAAAGTTTCTACAAATGTCAAAATTGCTATGCAATGTTTTGAAAATTTCGGGGGAACAAATGCCCCAAATGCCCCCCCTGGTTGCTCGCCTGCTACAATCTTGCTTTGTCACTATCTCGGTGTTCAGATGAAACAGTTGTGTTCTCTGAAAATGTCTTAGCGGAGACCAAGGTCAAACCTTAAAACACCCTACTCACAAAATTAAAGTCTACGTTACTAGGCACAGTGGAATACCATAGCTCTAAGCATAATACTTAAAGCTACCTAGAACATACACAAAAACGATATATATTACAAAAATGGGAAATAAAATAAATCATAGGAAAAAGGAAGTACCACACTTGAAAAGTGCTGTTTCTTTGCTTTTTCAGGGCACTGCAAGTTCTTTTCTGCTAACCTATCTTGATGAAATATGTTATATGTACCATGACTATTAAACGTATAAGGTCACTGGAAAAGTGCCTTTTATTGAACGAAAACTGTAAAGAAAATATTAGATTTTTTATAATTTTTGAAAATTATAATGTTTTTTTTATCTTAAGTGGAAAAAATGGCAGTCTACGATCGTATATCTCATAATTGAAATACAAAGAAAAAAAATAACTGTAACAACGTATCAGAATCACCACCAACCAGGCCCGTAACCAGGTGGGGCGAAGAGTTTTCTGAGAGGGGCCCAAATTTCTTAAATTATCTCCAATAGTTTTAAATTATGTCCAACATATTTTTCCAGGGGGGACGAAAAAAATTTAGGGGGTCTTCTCCCCCCTGCGCGCACCTGGTTACGGGCACAAATGTTAGAATGGTTTGCCACCATCCTCTATTGCCTACTGAAGGCCGACACACCAACTTAGATTACATCAAAACTTAAGCCTAGTTCAAGCCTGGATACCAATACAAACTTCCCAAAAACACCAAGGTAAAGTATTTTTTGGTAAAAAAGTAGGAAAAACTTACGGTGCCGAAGACCTTACGTGAGGTCTGGGCTGGGGGTTTGAGAATTGGTTAATGGTTTGCACAGCGAACGCACACCCTAATAGCCTGCAGTCCAGTGGCTACCGTATCTGAGAAAGCAGTACAAAAAAAGTCCTGTCTGACTAACAAATTCTGAGCGGCCAATATGCAGTGAGGTTAAGGCCTCTTTAATCAGAAGTGAACACGACAAGCCTGGTAATAACAGTCTCAAACAACACACGGATTAACACAGACGCTGAGAAAGCACAATGCAGAACACGGCGGTCGAAACACGAAACATGTCGATGGAACATACAGATGCACCAGACACGGAAGAAACACGTTACCAAAAATATGCCTCATTCAGCCCTTAACAGAATTAAACTGTTGTGTAGTAAAAAGTAAATTATTGAAGAAAATTTGGGTCTTCATGATACGTTTTATTTATTTTTCAATTTCGTACATGGTTAACATAGCCGAGTGATATTCAACGTGGGCGAAATCGCCCCCCAGGGAGCGATTTTATGCGTCAAGGGGGCGATTTTGTGATTTACCCGATTTGGGGGCGATTTCAGTTTCTAGGGGGATGATTTCTGCAGGTTAGAATATACAAAATTTCTGAATTGATTCCAAAATTAAAACCAGATTTGCCACTTCGGAACCAATTTATTTGATTCACTTTCGACTCCATGTTTCGTAAAAAAGGTTATAAAACACATGATATAGGACTGATGATGTAACAATCAAACTAGCATTGTCCTGTGTAACGCATTACTGCACTAACTATTTAAGGCCACGGAGAGTGTTACAGGCTTGAAGCCAAGCACTGCAGTTCTGACGAATTTTCAGGTATATTGTTAAGCCTGATGTTTAAAATAAGACAAGATAGTGGAGAAACTGTTGCAATAAGTACGTTGATAGTTTGTTGACCCAGTCGTTGCAGAGGCAGCGTCAAAAAGCGACATCAAGCAATAACATTTGCAAGTCTTTAGGCATGTCAAAACGCGCAGATTTTTGGACTTTTCTCGTATGCAGTAGTATGCATTATTTCGTTTTATTGTATTTATGTTGGCTGAAAGTAACCGATGCTGATAGAGCTATCGGAAAATATCCAATCGACCGAACTCCATTTCTTAAAGACGAAAAACGTCAGTTTCTTTGAAGATACTAAAAATGGTCCAACGATCATAACATTGCTACCACTGAATCATCACATCAACTTTCGCTGCGATTAAGAATATTAACAAAAAGTTGTGATTAAGCTTAGCCTAATTATTTCTCCCCGTGAACTGACACAAATCCCCCCAACTGTATGTTAGCAATATTGTCTTGAAACAAAACTTCATATAGTTTTCGGTAGAGCGTTGCCAAAACATTTTTTCGTAGGCAAAACACGTCATAGTCCGTTATCATGTATTTTATAAACTTCGGTTCGTAACTTGAGTAAAACAGTGAAACCAGTGGCGTACGCAGAAAATTTCCGAGGGGAGGGCCAAAGCATAGGCGTAGCCAAGGGAGGGCCAAAGGGGCCATGCCTCCCCCAAATTTGTAGAAAATATAGTCATTTTGTGCTTTGAGAGGCGTTTTTCTAAACAAAATAGTGTTATTCGCCTAAAATTAAACATTTTGGTATACACTGCCGAATACTGACAGTATACACTGCCGAAAACTGTT
>Ga0210059_1000856_pt1 | contig 42775 bp, 32 predicted proteins | sample Ectturendosymbi2_FD_188042 | JGI IMG/M metagenome (GOLD analysis project Ga0210059, IMG submission 188042) | Ecteinascidia turbinata endosymbiont from Florida, USA - Sample 2 (SPAdes) (version 2) | ecosystem: Host-associated > Tunicates > Ascidians > Unclassified | place: Key West, Florida... | reverse complement strand
GCTGTTGTTTTCTTGGCTATGATTTTTATATTCACAAAAAATCAAAATGATTTTGTCAGTATGTGCTGCACTCATCACAATCGATGATAATTCGTGTTACTTCATCGCAAATATTTTCCGGCGAGGTAGAAGTAGTAAGCTCTTCTTATATTGCTGGTACGCTGCTTTGTTTTGTTGTGCTGAGTCGTGAATGGCATATATGTGTGTTGTGTAGGCTAATAAATATAGTCTATTTCATGGGTGGCCAACTTACTTGTCGTCTTTGACTGGGATCGACTAGAAAATTTCTTGGTATGCCTCTTTGTTTTGTTGTGCTGACTGCTGAGTCGTGAATGGCATATATGTGTTGTGTAGGCTAATATAGGCTATTCTATTTCATGGGTGGCCAATTTACTTGTCTTTGACTGGAATCAACTAGAAAATTTCTTGACAATTCGCCATAGACCAGTTGGTAATATGCTATAGTCACAAATACAAAATGCCAAAGTTTGAGTATCACATGTGCAAATGCAGTGTACCATCGCCTAGTAAGCGATACCAGGGCCTCCGAGAGAAATTTTACCAGGGGGTACAAAGACCGATACCGGGCCCCCTAGCTTCTGCGGCCCTTGTCAAAACTGGTATAGCTTGTTGGTATAGTAATCAGAATGTAGATAAAATAGTCACCATTCCACAATTTACAAATAGATTAATTGTTACAATGACAACCAGGCACGAAGCCACGGGGGGCATTAGCCATTCAGGGGTAGTGCCTCCAAGTTGTTTTGTCCCTCATATTTTGTCGTGCCCAGAAAAATTTGTTTTAATCATATAATAAAGACTAAAATTTTGCCCCATAAAAATGTATTTCGCCACCGCAAACCTTAAAACCTGGCCATGGGCCTGGTGGCAACTGGCCCAGGCCCGTCACCTGGATTTCGCAGCTGGGGGGCCCAAAAACTACAAGGGTGGGCACATTTTTTAAACACAATATTGGATGTCTGCAGCAAACATGAGATGGGGGTCACAGATTTTAAATGGAGGGTCGGGCACCGCTTTCCCCTGGTGACGGCCCAGTAACTGGCCTATACTATTTGAATAAGATGTAAGGACTGACGATGCGTAGTTTTACGGATGAAATCGATTTCCTATTAAAAATTTGCGATTGATTCTTTGCTTCTTTTAAGTGTGTAGTGACGTTACTTGAATACAGATATCCGCAAGTTTGAATCATCGCGAAAAGATGAAAGCAGAGCCCAGTCGGCTGTTTCTTCGAAAGCCTACAGTAAACCCTAGAGCTTTTATTTGGCCTACACGAATAACACATTGCAGGTTATTAGCTTCGTAATGTTTCAATAAGTTCGTACTCAGAAATATATCGTCCTAGTATGAAACAAAAATCATAGCTTTTTACTGTACGTACCAAGTTATTTTAAAAAATCCTCAAACCACGTTCAGTTTGGTTCAGTATAGGAAGTAAAAACAAGTATCTCCTCGAGATTTTTGAAAAAAGAAGGAAGCAGGGACTTCCTATTTTTCAAGATATGCACCATTTGAAATTTTTTAACGGATCCTGACAGTGGCATAGCCATCCCAAAAATTTGGGGGGAGTCAAAAATTTTTTGGGGCCAAAATGTTTGATTTTACGCGAATAACACCATTTTGTTTGGAAAAACGCCTCTCAAAACACAAAATGACCATATTTTCTAAACATTTTTGGGGGGCATGGCCTTTTTGGCTCCCCCCTGGCTACGCTTATGGATCCTGGTCTTATTCACGCGTTAGACGTTTCTTGCATTCGAAGTTGCATTCCGATTCTTAAAATCCTCAAATTAAATCCTGCCAAGTTCAGTCTGAAATAATTTTGCAAATAATTTACACTTTCAGAAATAGGTGCAAATGCCACGCTTGCCTCATAAACCTTTTCGTGCCTTCTCAGAAAGGTTTGATAATATCATCATATTCTAGTTCTTGTTCAAGTTTGGATTCAATACAAAATCTGGCAAGATACATCACACGGGATTGACCGCTGGTTGCTCTCAAATAATTTTTGATTAGTTTAAGCTTGCTAAAGATCTCTCTGCAGATGCCACAGTGGCTGGAATTGTGAGCAACATTGTTAATCCAATACATACAATTGGAGAACGTTCTTGAGGCTTGAAGTCATAAATTGTATTTAGCAGGTCTAGTGGAAGCAATTTCTCTTTTCCAAAATTAACTGAATGTACGAAGAGCAAATGCCGCATCTCAGTAACGAAACTTTCTTCGTCCACACGTTTACAACATTGTGCGGCTAAGATTCTCGCTTTTTGGTCGGTTACTGCAGCAGAGTGATCCAAGTAATGCCATAGTACATCAAATCGTTCTTTCACAGCATTACAACGTACGGTTAGTCCTCCAATAACATTATCAATGATAGCATAGAATATAAAAGTCCTGTAATATGCTTCTTGAGAGCTTTCCTTTCCCTTTCCATCTGATACATTATTTCGTAGATATAAACTTCCTCCAGGAGGAAGCTTAATATGAATGCCAAGGTTAGATGCAATTGTAGTTACTTCATTCCACACAGCTTGCCAATTGTTTCGCAGTTTAGCTAAATCCTTTGGTTCTTGATTGTAACCAACTTTTGTATCAATGTTGCTTGCCTCGCTTGGATGACCTCGCTTGGAGAACGGGTCATATGACAAGGATTATATCCTTGGATTAGCGGATCTTTTTTGCCATACAACCAAACACTCTAACCCAAATTGTAAACCTGTGTCTGGTTTTGAAAACTTATTAAAAAAGTGCTGCAGCTTACATCGAAAATTTTACCATAAAAAGAGTGGTCTCTATCAGCCCAGCCTAAACAACAATGCTGAGAGCCCAAACGACGACCACTCGCACAGCAGGAATTCCCACTCGACCCGGTTCATCGTAATAACTACTAGTGCCGGCACTAACTCAGTGTTATAAGTGGACAAAGCCAGATACACTAATGACTACAGTTCAAATGGAAAAATAACCATAGGAGAGCTATACCTCTGGCAGCAAAATATACACTAATTTTCTGTTTTTCCGATTGAAGGCGCACAACTGAACATGTGATGTTATATTTATGGATTTGGTCACAATATGACAGGGTGTTTTTTTGAAAGTGGCTATAGGTCCGCTGGCAGCAACACAGAATAAAATGCTGAGTTTGTCGCATAAGCAGCACTGTCATGGTAGTCAAATAGATGTGTCTTACTGTGTGAATGGTTTTCACGCTGACTCTTGCCATAATGAGGCTCTATTTGTTTTGTTAGTAGTGGTTGCACTTTTCATGGTATCGGTTTTTACTTACTTTTTTCAAACGTTTCCAAACTTTAGTGGCCAGGTGTGTGGTTTGGGTTTAATAAGTGTTACTTTTATGTTTACTAAGTTTCTACCAAGCGTAGTCCAGCCTACTGCACACTTGTCATGGATTAGTGTCATGTTACAGGCGATGGATGAATACGTTTTCACAAATGAAGGTCCACTGGTGGATCTATACCCACTGCCTGTTTGTTTCGTATTTAACCAGTGTCGCATTCGGATACGGATGGATATCGGATATTAAATTTCATAAATTTTCGGATAAGGATTGGATATGGATATTCAAAAAATTTATCGGATATGGATCAGGAGTTAATAAATCATTATCCGTTCACCTCTGCTACCAACAGGGGTGCAACCAACTCTTCATTTCGGGGGGGGGGAGTTTTGATGAAATTTCATTCGATGACGTCATTTTGCTACAACGTTTTCGCAAACGGTCACAGATAAATCTGTTCTCTTCGCAAAATTTCCGAAAGTGAGAACTTTTCAGTTTTAATCAAGATGCTGACCGAACAATCCGGACAAAGTAAAAATTAGTAGCCTAACACAAAACCTGGTTCCCTACTCAACTAGTGCAGTCATGGCTTTAATGTGGTAGAGGTATGGGCTGCTAGTAAACATCCCAAACTTTTCATCTTGTTTTAGCAAATTTATCTATTTTTAATCTAGATTTTAGAAAATTAAGTTGAATATGTTTGCTGTGAGATAATTTCTGCAGACGATATTGCGAGTAGGGAAGTTGTCAGATACAAGAGACTGGCACAAATGTTAGGATATGTTTAATCAATGGTGCTATTGTTTCAATCGTAGATACGAGACTTCGTCTGCCAACTGACATACTCTCGAAAGAAATACATCAGGAATGCAACTTTATTACGAATGGTTGGGCCAGACTCGCCACCAGATGAAGGTGGGCCTCGCCATTTTTGCCAGGACTACCTAAACAACACCTAAAAAGTTTGAGGATCTTGTGAATTTCGAATTTCGGCTGCAACGTTAGAGCTTGGCTGTGAAACCCCAGCGACGGTTAAGCATTGAACATAAAATGCAAACATTCCTAAATAGTAGACTACAGTAACCCCAGACAAACGTAAAGCTTACAGAATGTGAACATGGTATGATGTTTCTGTCACCAGGCTTAGTCTACTGACTGCAAACTTTGCTCCACTGGTGTGATAACCTGTGGTGTGTTTAAAGGGAGGCAAGTGAGACACTTGCCTCAGGCACCCCCTTTTAGGGCTCCCCTCGAGATGTTTCGCGTGTAAATTTTCCTCATTTTTGGTGAAAACCTTATTATCCACTCATATAATATACTCCGAAGCAGATCATAATAAGTACTCTGCTTTCAGAGGAAACACAATAGCAAATGTAATGTGCAGGTGCTCCGCTTTCTAAAGGACCCCCAGCAGAAATTGCAATGTGTAAGTACTCTGCTTTTGAAGGGGCCCCCAACAACAACTGTAATGTGTAAGTACCCTGCTTTCAAAGGAGTCCCCAACATCAATTGCTATGTGTAAGTATTCTGCTTTTAAAGGGACTCCAACAACAACTGCAATGTGAACCCAAGCATTTTTTCAAGGGGGAAAGTGTGTTGTAAACTTTTTAGTTTATTGATGGTGAGTGCAGAGAAATACGGCGCAAAATTAGAGAAGTAGACTAGAGGACGATGCCAACTTGTTATCGATAAACGTTTATGTGTTGCTAGCTTTGTCTTCCCATCTTTCAGTGTTTCAAAGTTGTGTATCATTAATACATTTTGCCTTTTATTTTATGTCAGTCATGCGGTAGTCTCATCCAGGCCCGTAACCAGCTTGGGACACCATGGGGGGCGAAGAGTTTTCTGAGATGGGCCTAAAATTTTAAAACTATGTCCAATAATTTCAAACTATGTCCAACACATTTTTCCAGGGGGGACGAAAAAATTTTCAAGTGGGAGAATACCCCTTGAACCCCCCTAGTAACGGGATTGGCATCTCAGGAACGTATCCTTGGGCGGCTCGCATACCCCCTTCCTAGGTTTGATAAAGAAGTCTTATCACGGTGGGCTGAGTATCATGACGTCATCATAGGGCTTTTTCAGCCATGCCTTGGTCGCCCCCAATCTTAAGTCCACCACTGGTGATAACAATGCAGTACAGTATTTATTGTTGACGTTCCGAGGGTGTAGGCTATGCAAACTCTCTTCCTCAGAAAATAGGCGAGAAACAAAATCAAAGCGTACATGCACACAGCATTTCTGAGAATTTTCAGAGTGGTACACGAACAAAAGGATAAAAATATGCCTTAGAAATACCAATATTTTAAATGATCTCCCAAGTTTTGACAATTTCAGCATATTTGTGGTTAAATATCAATCATTTACGAAATTGTCGTTCAGATGGCCTGTCTCAAGCTAAATTTTGTAAGGTGATAATTAACCAGTAAGACAAAGAAAAATTCAAATAAAAGTTTTCTTAACAATTATTAGAATACAAAATTTCATGTTGATTCTTTGAAAGTTTCTGAACATGTCAAAATTGCTATGCAATGTTTTGAAATTTTCGGGGGAGCAATTGCCCCAAATGCCCCCCCGGTTGCGCACCTGGCTACCACCGTAACTTGAAGTGAACCTTTAAAGACATGTTGCCATGTTATTGTGACGCAACGAAGGCTAATAGTAGAACATTTCGCTCCCGTGTTTCATAACCTGCATTTGCAGCAAAAGAACGGATTACGTAAACTGCCACTTCATGACTGCGTTATACCAGAACAGTAAACTGACTCTTGTACAGTGTGTCATATCGGCAAGTAAACAGTCATTCCAAGAATTAACCCAACTAATCGTAAACTGCTTATTTTGCGTTTTCTATAAATTTTTGCTTCTTAGTCCCAATTTCCAGGGGGGGACAAGTGACCACTTTTTTCCCCTCCCCTGCGAATGCCTATGCTTGAACCGTTTCGTAACTTGAGGCAAAGTAATTTCACGGTACTTTTATCAGGTACAACTTACATAGCAAGTTTCGTCACATTTCAGATTTCTTTCTACCTTGAATATTTCAATTGAAAAGACACAAATTAAACTAATTTCATTCGCGTGGAAAGAGGAATACAAATAAATTCAATTAACTATTATTTTAAGCAGAGTTGAATTGATTCGCTTAAAAACCAAAAATGCTAAAAAACGTTTTTTTTTCATTAAAGTAAGTCGTAGTGATAATAAAATATGTCATTCTAACAGCATATGAAAGAAAACGCTTTGTACGTTTTTAAGAAAGTTTTAATAAAAAACACATTAGAACATTTGTTTCTATACTTTAGAAATGGTTTTTGCATATACCGCTAGAATCTAAATGTTATGTAAAGTGTTCTTCTCTGGAGAAAAAAGTAAAAGAAAATAAATTAGATGAAGCGCAGTATCAAATGGTGTGAATAGATAACCATTTTATTGCAAAAAAGTTTGCTTCGACTGTGGTTCATATTGCTTGTACAAATTTGTTTTTCTCCTAACCATGACTGAAAAATTAGTTGGTTAATTGGCTGCTGACCCTATCTCCAAGAAATGTGCAAGAATATTGTCTAAGCTTTCTTATCTGCAACAACTAAGACTTGCAAACATCATTCTCGCGTCGAAAACTAAGCCTGCAAAGGTTACTTTCACTTTTATGCAAAACTTGAAAAAATATTTTCATGCCTTCATAAACTGAAAATACGTCCTGTTTTCTACTTTTTCAAAAAAAGGCAATTTCTTCCTTTTTCTACGACAATATCAGTTGAAATGGAGATAACTCAGGAAGCCTTATTAGCTACAGCTAGTTGCAGCTAAATGCAAGCTACAGCCAGTGCTGGCGTAACTGACAAGGGGCAGAGGGGCGAATCGCTCCCCCCTTTCCAATAAATCTAAAAACCGCGCCCCCACTTAGCTTATATTACAGTTTTAGCATTATTTTAGTTTTCAGTAGGTTGCTGTTTTTTGCGCTCTTCAGAGTGTTTTCCAGTGACTTAGAGTTTTAATATAGCTATTCACATCCGGACTAACCATCATTTCTCAAGTTTTGTTTCTGAGTGTTGGTTAGTGGACTCACTACAATGGTCAGTGGGCTCCTTTCAGCTAAATGCGCCCCTGATTCAAACCACTAGTTACGCCACTGGCAACAGCTAAATAGCTTGTCAATTGTAGCTCGTCACAAGTTTGTCAAATCATCAGTTGTAGTAAGTGAATTTCTGCGCATATTTCACATGCTTTCTTTTAATAAACTAACTGGCATTTCATGGTCGAGTACAGATACGTTTGATAGCATACCTTTAAATGGAAAAAGCAATGCACAACTTGACCAAAACATGTAAAAGAATAAAGATTTAAAATCTAGAAATATTATAAAGATACCTCGCATACTTCACTGCCAGCCTTTAGTACGTTTTGCTCTACGTATTTTATTGACCTCTTGGTTTGCAATGAAATCTGATTATCTTTTAGTTCTGTGCAGGATTCATAATTCAACAATATTATGGAACAAATATTACAGTAGCCCGCGAACAGTAACTAAGAATTAAAAATGGAAGACAGAAAGTTCCAAGAACAAATCTTATCACCCACATCTTTTTACAAGTTGAAGCGATTCATCAGTAAGATGTATGCTGATCAAAGATTTTCACGTTTATGGCAACACGTTTTATCGGAGTGTTTCCTGTTTCCAATAAATTTATCTTAATCAACTATGAAATAATTGCACTTCTACGCAGGTTTTCATTAATTAAATGGCATGAATGCAAACCAGCCCACTTTTTTGAGGTTAACCATGAAAAATATTAAAGCTGCCTTCGAGCCATATTATAAAGACTCATCATCAGAATTTGCAGCACTTTTAAAAGGATAGGAAAACAACGGCCATTTGCACAAGCATGGGAGATTTATGGTCTTAGGAGCAACGGAAAAAATGAAAGATATTAGGGTTGAACTATTATCTGAAAAAAGACTTTTCGACATTGCGACAAACGGAAGGAATATTATGGAACACTTCTGACTTTCTGTCCTTAACGAGATAATCGCTGTTACTTATGAAGTTGTTGGTTTATCGATGCAACCCGTGTAATATCGATGCAACCCGTGTAATATCGATGTAACCCGTGTAACATCAAATATCAAATTATCATTCGTATGCAAACTGTACGCACATGTGTAATACACAGATTTGCCTCGGTTTTCTCACAAGTCGGAGATATTTCAATGAATGTTAGGGCAACTCAGGCAATGCAGAAACAGCTAAGAAACTTGTTTTCGCAATCTCAACGTCAGATGATTTTTTGTGGTTATGTCGATTGCCTTTGCGCAATGCACAGCAGGCCGAAAGCGAGAAGTACCGCGACTTTGCTTCATTCTATAAAAAGTGTGATTTTCGCTGGATTTGGTAACTATCTGAATACAAGTTGACATAAGCTGTGGTATAGATAAGTACCTAAGGGGGCTAATAAGCAAACGAAGTTTGTCCGCGATGTGCTGGTGGGGAACACAGCGCTATTCTATGTGTTGAGGAAGTCAGCAGATCAATGCTTATGTCAGGGCCTAAGAGACGAACTAACACTGGGACATTAGTTAAAAAAAACTAGGGCATTAGTTTACTTGTTGCGATGTTCTGGTGAGAAATACAGGGGACTTTCTAGAGCAGGGGTGGGCAATTAGCGGCCGCGAGCAACATGTGTCCTCAGGAAGCATTCGGGAAAAATCTTCAAATCTGAAATTTTTTAAAAAGTGTGTGAACTTACATTTGTCACATCGAATTGCTTGCTCTGGATAAATTGTATTTGTACAAGAACAATTATAATGTGTGCCATTATTGATTTTGCTTTATTTAGTTATTTTCGATCAAAGGAATAGGTACGGCCCTCTGCTCAACGCGGCCTTCTCAAAGTGCGTCCGAGCCAAATTATGTTCCCACCTCTGCTTCAGAGGAAGCCAGTACACTTTGTAACAAGAGATCGTGTTAGGGCTGAGAAACTCTGATTAGGGACAGCAAAATGCAAAGTTGCAACGGAATTCAGTCGACTTTTTTCAGAATTAGGGACTTCAACATGGGAAATTCAGTTGGCGCTTACATGGGCACTGTCAAAATTCCCCTCAAAATAGGAGCTGTAATACGCGAACGTCGGATTGCGCTTAAATGTATTATGCAAAAATGTTTCATGATCTCGGACCAAGAAATTTTTCAGGGCTAGAAGAAAATGTTGGTAAAAGACAAAATCAGAACAAAGCTCCCCATTTTTAGTGGGATCGAAGAACTTAGCAGTACACAATAATTGCATCTCATGTATGTAAACATTTTTGTAAGTGAACACTGCATAAATTATCGCCTTTTCGCCATATGAATTTCCAGAAAATGTACGCACTGACCATACATATAGGGCTTGGAAGAAACCCAAAAATAAACTGCGGTCGGAAGGTGATCATAATTAGGAAAAGTAATTGGCACCTCTGAAAGGTAATAGATGTGAGTTGCTCAAACCTCTAGCTAGTCGCATAAAAACGCATCAGAAATGTTGCAAGTCGTCCAGCCAGAGAAATAGGCAACCATAGCATCGGATTCGGGTACGCATAAATGTGCGTTTTATTAAAAGTTAATCTTTTTTCCGTGTACCTGCTGCTTTAATGGTGAATACTAAGCATGAGAAAAAATCTGGAAAGTGAAAACCATGAAATCGGAATACTTGTTAAAAAAAGAAAGAATTTATCTCTCTCTCTTCGCTACACGCGCCGAGCAGTATTAAAACAATCTCAATTTTATTTAAAAATAGTCAAATCATATCGCCTATAGACGAGGGGAATTTGCGGATTGTTTTGTGCCGAAAGATGCAAGAAACACGTTGCCTCAACTTGAATGGAATAACAATTTTTTTTCCAAAAAACAACGTAACATAGTCTTGAATCAATTCACTAACTAGCTTGCAATTAGTACGGTGTTACTCATGTCAAGTTTTCATTCCAAGCTATTCGTTGCAAAATTACTGAATGTTACAGTATAACAAGACAAACGAAAAATAATGTGTCCAAAATGTTGTAACAAAAAAAAGACAAAAAAACAACCAAATTAAATTCAATGCAAGCAACCTGTATTCAGCCCAGGCAGAGTCATCATCCCAGTCAACAAGCTCAATTCTTAACTTGCAATTTCCAGCTTCCGTTATTGCGTGGACTTTGTTCAGACCTGAAAGAACAGAATAACAGTACGAGTACGCTCGTAATGCCAGCTGCTCAAGGTCATGTTTGCAACTGGTCTTATTTAGTCTTAGCTCAATATGTTTCAAGAGTTTCACGCATATAAAAAAGAATAACTTACTGAAAACAACTGGCCCAAGCATCAATATTTTTGTCGAATTTAACAGATTCTTGGTGTCCTATTAACAACATATTTCTGTAGATTTAGCTTCATGAAAATTTCATAATAAATAATTTGTAAAATCAACCTAATTTGATTAGAAAAACGTATCGGATTGTGTAAATTACATGTATATTTGCAGTATATTGCAGAGGTTCAAGCATGCTTCACCTAAATAACTTTTTTCAAGAAAGAAGAAAAAGTGTGGGTGATTGATACGTCTTCGTTTTTTTCAAACATTTGAACAGAGTTATTTTTTAATTCACAAATACTGGCAAAATCCCGCATGGCGGCGCGTCACTAGAATTTTAAGGATTTATCAACACACTAGCAACTTTGTGAAAACTTTGAAATTGCATTCGTATTTATTAAAATGCATCTTCGATGTCGCGGCAACAGCAGTGTGACTCACAATTTATATTAAAACTGTCTTATAACCACACATTTTCTATTTTTTCCAAATTTCCATGAGCATGGTGACATTTGAAACAAATTCAGAAAAGCTCGTCAAAATTTTTGAAGCTTCCAAGTTAGAAGTTAGTCTGAAGTTCTTTGTATTATTGATAAATTTATTGGCCAATTACACTTTATTCAGGGTATATTATCTATAACGTCGATCATGCATGAACTTATTTTGAGAAGATCCCCGAACGTTTTGTTCAATATACTGCACTTTTGCAAAGATTGATGACAGCTCTAAGACGTGATCCACTGTTTATTGCTGTCTTCTTTCGTATGTTAAACATCCTGCACACCATGAAAAACACAAATTGCTATGCTTGGAAACAACATGAAAAAACGTATGGAGCCATTGGTGCATGAAATCCCAAAAATGTCGAGTAAGATACTTTCAAGGACATTTCCATACAAACATGCAAACACACGCAAGCTTAAAATTGAGGACTGTGGGAGATTTTGGTTGAAAGTAGAAACAGTCAATATTCCTTGTAATTAAAAGTAAATATTTACACAAAAGCAGATACTTACTATCTTTTCATAATGCAGGTTAATTAGCAAATTGTCATGTTTTTTAATTTCGTTTCTTTGGTGAATACATTAACCATACCGTTACAAAGGCGCACAAACAACACCACCAATCTAAAGGGCATTTCCAACAATGCAGATATAGACCAAGCCACATTTACAGTTGCATCAAAATTCCATATTTTTTTTACCCTGGAGAGCTTAACCTTTTCAAAATAAAACGGAGATCCTCGTGGCAAATATCTCCTGCCCAAAATATAAGTTTTGAATTTGTGCAAGCATGAATTGGTTACTGGCTGAAAATGTTTCTTGCGCTTTTTTACGACTGTAATATTACGATTCGACTGATGATCTTTACAAAAATGGCGAGTCAAGTTATAAGTTCCATTAATTGACGTCCCGCAGAAATTTTTCCAGGGGAGCAAAATTGACATTTTGCTTATCGTTTTGACATTTTGCTTATCGTTTGAGATATTTCCGATCTAACACTATGGGTGATCTCTTTGGGTGGCTCCAGCCACCCTGTGGCTGTGAGACACCTCACGACCCCTTGTCAAGGGCACGCTTGGTCATGCTGGAATCGGAAATTTTGCGTCAGGCAAAACAAATGGCGCTAATTTGCAGAAACGCAATCGTGTTGGTCCATGTCGTCACGTAGGCCTAATTTTCAAGCAGTCTCCATGTGTTAGATCGGAAATATCTCATCCTGTTACAGCGTTTGGTGAAATACGAAAATCGTGTACTTTTGTCAATCCCTCTTTAGCTTTAGTTCGTATTGTTTCAAGGTGCGGCATCATTCTCGTTTTTTCAAACAGGGCATATGTTTAAAGAACCATGACTAAATATTAAACGAAAGCCGGTTTTGAAGCAGATGCTTTTCACAAATGGCTGCCTGCATTTCGTACCTAATACCGGTAACTTGGTCTGTTCTTTTCCAGAGCCATCTGCCCTGAAGTGCGCCAGATTTTCAATTCTAGGGACCTGAATTGGGTCCCTAAAACAACTAAAAAACTGATTAACATGAAATGTTTTGTGAAAACAACAAGATAAGACACGAAATACCTAGCCAAAATTCTGAAGACAAATTTCCAAATCCATTCGCGTATTCGTTCCAAGTTCTGGTGTGAAAAATAACTTCTCCATTGAATCTTCGTTGAAAAACCTTCGTAGAAACGTTGAATCATAATAGGTGTTTTTCTCTGCAACTCAGTTGGTTTCGCGCTTAAGAATCAAACAGTGCACTTCCATTTAACAATGTGTTGGACAATAGTATCTCCAGGTCGGTTATTGAAGCATGGGGCACCGAAATACCGTGCGATCTGCTCCCTCCAAAAAATGGTACCGCAATGTCTAAACATTTCTTTTCTAGTGCAGTGATTTGCAACATTCCCTCCGCCAGTCACCCACAAGTTGGGCACCCCACTTTGTACCCACTGCGCGTATGGGGAAGCGAATGTGGACGGCGCAGAGTGCTTCTACTCTGAAAGACTTGAAAGCTTCATGTGAACAGAGATCGTATCATGTGCCTTACCAAGCTAATGATATGAAACTGGAACACCACTCCGCTCACAGAGAAAGAGAAAGGATTGCTTAACGAAACCAAATGACAGGGCTTGGATATTGTTGATATCGTTTCAAATAAGAGCCGTGCCTCTAACACTGTGGAGCAGGACGATGGGTGTAACCCCTTTAACTACGGTGAGGAGCGAACAACGTCTGACAAGGCTGGGGTAGGGATGCTCCTGCAAAACAGCTGTCTGGCTGTGTTGCAGGTAAACGTTGGAAGACCGCTCAATGTGTTTGCTACAGGCATAAGACCCAAACCCAACTGCACAGTAACCTGAGATAGTAGGAAAACTAACGATGCCCTGCGGATGATTGAAGCTTACAAAACCCTGATCTCTTTAGGAAACTTCAATGTGTTCATTGGAAACGACATTGGTCTATGGAAGAGTGTGATCGTTGAAAATGGCATTGCACTAGAAACCCTCACTTAGCTTAATTGCTTGATCCTGGAAATTAACAGGTCCACACAAACTTAGGGATTTATTGCTTCGCGAACCTGTGTTTAGACTTCTAATGTTTATCCGCCTTTTTACACTAAAGTCTCTCTGCTAAGTCTGGGTTTTTCTAATGCAACCTAACCGGATTGCGAGGGATAACAAGGAAGTGTTCACTACAACAAATGTTTATAACCGCAAAATCCGACACAACACACTTGCGTAAATTTTATCAGTTTCGCTAGAATTTATCCAATTACCTTTATGCAAATATAATGTCCGTAAGAACTTCAACGTGACTGCCATAAAGCCCATTTCGTACAAGCATATCAATAATGAAACGACTGGAAGCATTTTTTTCCAACTCATGTTAAAAGGTAAAATTTTTAATTCAAATCGTTTTTTTTTCCCTCTTACTACAGCCATGCATCAAAATAACCAGAGCTCGTGCTAATCGCTCGAAGAAATTAACACAAAAGGCCAAGAGTTGTGTCTTTCAAAAATAGCTTTTTCGTGGAATTTTTCTATTTTTTCTCTGCCTTCCCGAATAGAAATGCGTGTTTGAAAATAAATGAACGAAGGACTGTGAACAAAGTGCAAATATCACTGCACAGTTCGTGTCGCATGAACTGCTGCTCAGGTCCTCATCCAATTTACTGTACATTACGAATACCAAATTAACACAAAATAATTACATTTTGACAGGCTGCATGTTACACGTCAAAATCTCACCATCCACCCTTTGTGACAATAAGCTTGCTGGTTTTGGCGCAAGTATTGAAGGCCATCTTCCGCATCGGAGCAGTTGTTCGGTTTACGTTCTGCGAAATTTGTTTTCATTTTCTGCATCATTTGCTGCGGCAGCATCACCACAGTGCGGTTCATCTCTGAAAAACACCACAGCATCGGAATTATTTACATGTTGTGTCAACAAACTTCGTCAAAACGTTGGTTTGCAAACGTGAAAATGACGTCATATTGTGACGTCACAAACTGCGTATATCCAGTAACAATGACCACCATACGCCACTGCTCAATACTGAGTTTGGTAGGGGGGCATACAACCAATCCGTCTCCCCGGGCGTCACCAGACCTCTGCAGCCACTGAAGAGGAGTATTGGCAGCACACACCCTTGCCAGAGTCCAACACAAACGATGAAAGGTTGTGATGTAATCCGCCGACACGAACACAAACATCCAAGCAGGAATAAAGTGAGTTGACGGCCAGTTGCAGGCGGCCGTCAACACCGTGCTCCCACAATATTCCCTAAAGGTTTTCACGAGAAACTTGTTCGTATGTTTTCTTGAGGTCGACAAAACATGTATATACGTCTTTGTCTTACTCCCACGATTTCTCGAAAGTTTGCTTGGGAGTAAAAATTTGGTTTGTAGTGCTATAGGCTGATCTATAATCGCACTGGATATCCTCAAGCTTTGAATTAATTATTTCGTGGCACTTTTTTCAAGGTACTTGGCACACGCTTTTCCAGGGAGGCTAAGGGTAGAGATACCCCGTTAGTTAATGCATTCGCATTCCCTTCTTGTGTATGGGGTTAACCACCCCATTTTGCCACACTTTAACTGCCCTCCCAGAACACCAGGTTACAGCCTGTGGCCATTTGACACATAAGAGCAGTCACATAGGCGATTCAACGCTTTGAGCATTTCATGTCGGACTTCATAGTAACCTGCAGCCTTCCCAGCTGTCAGTGTTTTGACAGCTAGGAAGACTTCGCCTGCAGCGATGGACTTTTCTTCCCACAAATGGATCTCCCGTGTGTCCGATAGTGTGATAGTGACTGGATTTCAAAAATATTTGAAATACACTCTCCATTTACCAAGGAATGTCCTCCTCATTGCTGAGCAAGACACCACTTCATTTCGCCTTCGATGGATCTACTGTAACATTATATATGAATCTTTTGCCGTGAAGACGGCGGATGGCTTGTCATGAAACTTTGTTGGCTTGTGATCAATTGAAATTCAGTTTATGTCCGAATTCTCCCAACATTGCGTTTTGGAATTTTTAACCGTGGGTGCTGCGAACGTTTGCACCTCAGCATACCGTGAATCAGTGGCAGATCCAGGGGGTGAAGTTTGGGGCAACTGTACCCAAAATGTCTGAGGGGCGCCGTTGAATGGTGCCCTTTTTATATAAATGCGCTCTTTTTTGGAGCCTACTGAAGTAGAGCCAGATATTAAAAAATACCAAAACACTCTAAATCAGAGGTACTCACACTTTTTCAGTAGCACCCTTTCTGGCGTTAGTCATTGATACTTTAGCCTCACCTAACTTCAAAATCAAACACGAAAACAAAACAACAATTTATTTGCCATTATCCTGCTTTAAAGGGAAGGATGCAACTCATTTTTGGAAACTAGTACAGTAGTACAATTCGGGGCTTTGTTGAAGACCACCGTCCGCCACCACACACCACAAACCAGCTTAACATTCCAGTTTGTTCCTAGATTTGTTTTGTCCGCTTTGGTTTGATTATGGCATTTGTAGTGAAATGATAATAATAAATTACGGATGGATAAAACAATGCCTTAATACTTTCACCAATATGTCGCTGCCTTACTTGCGATCCCTTGCAAACATTTCACATCCCCAGTTTAAGAATACAGCATCTAAACTAGGCAATCCCTAGCACTTTACTGGACAGCAACATTTAAGTGCCGGACTTTTACCCAGTCTCTAGTATCGAATAATATAAAAAACTCTCTTATTTCGTAATAATATTGTTCCAATATTTCTTTCTCCGTGAGAAATCCCCAGCCTTACGCAGGTAATCAAAAACACAATCGTTTTCGCTAACATATAGCATGCATGATTTGCCCCTGGGCTGTGCAAAATTGGTCTGTAGCACATATCTTTCTGCTTAAGTAAACATTTACGCTATCAACTAACACCTACTCTGTAATGCACTATGACTAACAATTTTTCTGCTCTTGTGTTATTCGATCACTATTGTAAAATACCACGAGCCTGCGGCAAATACAAAAATAAAAACAAAAGATGAAATTCGCCTAAGATGATGGAACAAAAAGCTGTGTGTGGTCTGTAAAGTCCGCAGCCATTACTCAGCTTCTTGGCTATTTAGCTCGCTTAAATTGCAACAGATAAACAGTGGTATTGCTGAAACCGCATAAAACTGCCGTTGACAATTTCGTCCCAGGCAATTTCGGTCTCTTTCGGCGGAACCCCCGGGCAACCACTCGCGGAACCATAAGATTCCGTGGAACCCCGGTTGAAAAACACTTACTGAAAACGCCATTGTCATTTACCTATTTACCCCACTCCTATCGTAGGACTTGAGTTTTCACTTGTTGGTGTAAGACGATTTCTACTTCAAACCAAGTCGGGAATACATTTCATTCATTGTTTCATCTGTTCTCGCTACGGATAGTCAAAACAGTGTCAAACACTAGCGCAGCATGCTGTAGGTGGGATATATCTTTCAAATAGATTTTGTAATTATGAGAGCCCCAACAGTGTTCTTAGTTACTGTGCAGCTTGTGAAAAATGGTGGCCCATCTTTTTTGACCCGTTTCTAAAATTTTGTGAATTAATGATATAAGGCGCTTTCAAACTGTGGTTATTTCCTGAAACATCGCGTAGTTCAATCAAGAAAAATTCCCACTTTCTTTGCCTGCAAATGGTAACCACTTTTGTGTGATACCAAACGATTGTCGTAGAGAATCCGGGGTATTAAACAGGTGACGACTCCTTGGCGTCCCCTTTACGACTTCTCCCCCCAAAGGCCTGGATCTGCCACTGCCGTAAATGCAAAGTATCGGCTTTCTTCTGATGCCATGCCTTACAGGCTACTGTCTTTGCTCGAATACCATCTTTCACCTCTTGGTTCCACCAAGGGGTCACTTTTTTGTCATTATTCGGTCACACTTTTGTGATTATTCGGTCACACACTCACTTTTTTGTCATTATGCGGTCACATTATTCGACATGCCTAGTTGTTTCCGTCCCCATACCCTAACATATGAAGCTGCAGCTGCTTTGAACAGTTGCCACTCCACGTCCGCGTCCGCTGTGTGTCTGCTGTGTATTTCGGAGTTCTCGAAACAAGGACGATACGCTGTCCGCAAAGGTCTTTCTTACATCATTGTCCGCCAGGGCCTCCCATTTCATTCGGTAGGACCTTCAGGTACTTCGCGTTTGTGTAGGCCCTGGCGGTTTTTCAAGGCGCAAGTTGCAGACCTCCACTTGGTGATCAGCGGACAATTCTGCACCCTTATGATACGAACATCCAACACTGAACGGAATATGTCAGCTGAAACTATGCAGAAATCAAGGAGTGGGTACAATATCTCAAAATTTTATAAATCGGCTTTTTTTCTAATATCCTTTGAACAGGATGCGGATAAATCCACGTTTATGCAAAAAAATTGTTTACAATTAATGGACAGTTATCCAAGGAAAACAAAAACACACTTTTTTCAGCTTATATAAACTTGCGGTGAGTGAATATTTGCCACGAAACAAAAATCTATTGCAAACTGCGTTATTCAACGTGACATTTTCCAATCAGTACGAATAACGTTTGTCCTATCAGCAGTTCAATTTATGGACAAAAAGTACAATAACTTAAACATCAAAAGCGACCAATTTGCTCATAAGATGGATTTCAAGATCCAAGTTTGCTGATCGTCATCGTTAATTTGAACTTAAAGATCGAAAGGGTTTTCCAAATCTCGGTAAAACTTTGCAACATACGTTTTGGTAGTGATTAATTTAACATCAAAAAAGCAGTAAATAACAAAAGGTAAAAATGTAGTCTGTATTTTAAAGATTTTTCACCCCAGTTGAACCCTTCGATAGTGCACAGATTTTTGTTAATGAAAAATGCTGTAGTCATAGTGGTGAGTTTTCAAAAGTTTTTGTTACTGACTTTAAGATTTTCCTTGAAACACATTTCATGTTTTCAAGGCCTTTAACATATTATTTCCTGTCTTCACTGAAATCTGCATACACTAATAAAATATATGTTACCGGCAATGAGATTTCTTATTTCCTGCTTGAATATTTCTATGTCTTCAACAGAACCAGGATCGCCTTTTATTCCTTTCAACCCTTTCAAACCTGGTGGCCCAATAGGTCCAGCGGGACCAGCTTTCCCAGGATTTCCTTGATCTCCTTTAGATCTGCTACCAATGTTACGAATGTTTGAAGCTAGAGGATTGTTTAAAGCATCATCTTCATCGTGATATGTGCAAACAAACCCAGCTTGTAGGCGCACAACGGACTGCACTAGCATTGCCAGGCAAATAAGCAAAACCTTTAGATACATTGTAAAAAGTTATTGTCTGAAAATAACAATGAGTTCAGCAAATCGTCTATTTTTCGATTAGCATTTTCAGTAGTCAAAACATTTTGTATTTACACGTTCTTCAACCAGACGCAGCTGAATAATAAGCATCGTGCAAATAACAACAAGAATTCTGGATTACATTACAAAGCATCGATACTTAAAACTGTCACGGATGACGCAGACTGATATTTGTGCACTTTTCATTCATTTTCGAATGATTACTTCCACTTTATGTCCCTCTGCTCAACATCAAATACAGAATGCCTCTTCTTTGCGAGAAAGCCTTGTTTTTATCACATACAACAATAGTTATTAAAGAGCATTTTTCGAAACAGGATATTGATATTTGGAAAAGCAATGACTTTTCAAACCAAATATTAATCGTCGGAACGGTTTTCACAAGTCATTTGAAATTTTATGTGTATGAACATTTGAAAATTGCCTTTGTTTGATCTTTAAGATTTAGATCACATACTTTTAAGTTTTCACAAGAACAAGAATATTTTATTTGATTGAACTAGCGCAGTCGAAACTGTCAAGCTTTCGAAGCTGTCAATATTTGATTGAACTAGCGCAGCCGAAATTGTTTTTTTGCAGTTATGTGTTGAAGATTTTCATGTAGTTAGGTCAGTAATGTCAAGCAATATCCCTTCTTTACACTATGAACAAATTTTGAAAAAACTGTTTTGACAAAACTATAGATTAGAAATCTTCGGAAAAAATTTAAGCCAGTGTATGGTGAAATTTCCTTCACAGTTTCTAATAAAATATGTGACAATGGTTTTGCTCCGCTAAACTATGTAAATTGACAAGAACCAAGCAAATTAGTGTTTTGCTTCCTATTATAAGAGTGTTTGCCAAATCCACGTCGAAAACAAACTTTTCTTTGAGCAAGAAAAGTTCAGTGCTTTGCCAAATCATAACTTCGATGCACCGTACACAAGCCGTTTGGACTACAACCGATAATTTAAAATTACAGCCCGTATTCATCATTGTTGCTTTTTCATCTGTATATTGCATTACTTTATCACCATCGCTCATACAATTGCAAACTTCCGAACGTCGCTCTCTTAAGACTTTTACATGAAAGAATATTCATTGAAGGAGCTTGGATGACGTGCATCTTGTCATTCGTGTAGATTGATCACAGCTAGATTGCGAAACGTTTTTTTTCTTTTATTGATTTTCCTACAAAGTAGTTAAAAACCCCTTTGTTTTTGTATTTCCAAAATGCAAGTTTTTATTGTACATAACATGAAATCATTTTCCTTCAAGATTTACTTTGCAATAATTCGAATGATGTTGATTTACTGAAAAAAGACGAAAAAATTAAACGTTTGCTATTATGTCCAGCGCTGCAGAGCCGGAGCCGGAGCTGAAGCCATGAATATTTGAAAGGTAGTTCCGGATCCGGATTCCTTCCTGATGCTAACGATTTTGCAAAATTTACTTAAACCTAGAATTTACCGAAAACAGTGATCTTTATAGCACGACTGAGAGCGATTGTTACGAGTTACCACAACATACTGCCACAATGGATCTGCGAGCTTTTGATGTTTCCTTGGTTAAATCATCGTAAGGCTGTGGCATCGTAGCTTGACAGCTGTGGTGTTACTTGCAGAAGTAAGAGAAACGCTGTAAACTACCACAACATCTTATTTTCTAGTCAGAATGATCAAACCGGAACTGTAGTGGTGTAGTGATCTAAAAGATTTAAGCTATAATTAGTACGTATATAATATTCACAGCTTTTGTAGCTGTGTAATCACGCTGATGGTTTTAGCAGAGAGTATGATTCAAATAAGATATCATTGCAGGCCTAAGCATGAAATGCACTGCACACCATTGTAAATTGAAACATTTTATTAGGAAACCACTAGGCTTACTAGCAGGGTTTACTATATTACTGGCAAAGTTCACCATGAGCCATTATGTTTGTTACTGTAGCATAGCATGGAAGACAAGCTATAACTAAATGGTAGCGAACTAGCATTGTTTTACATGGAAGTACATTTTCAAGAGGGCATAAAAATGCAATGTAAACAAATCTGGACTTTGCTTGAGGTTTTCATCTGAGGAAGCAAATTTTATGTTTTCAGCACGATAATCACACTTACTTTCTCCTACGGTTTGCAGGCTAATTTTTGTTTTACTTTGCCATTCATCACTGCTTAATATGAGTGCAAAAAGTAAAAAATCAGACGTTTTAAGCTATTTCAAGAAAGTCAAAGGTGAGTTTCTTGCTGGAAGCCATACTTTTTCTTCGAATAAACGGCTTTTCACCGCTTCTTGTCATTTGTGCTAATACATATGTGTGCACGTCAAGAAACAACACATGAGAGAGGTTACAGACAATATGTTTTGCGCTCTTTGCGTGGTTTGCCCGGTCAGACCTGCTAGCTGGAATCGCCAAGACTGAAACTTACAAAGCATGCAGCTGGTGCAAACACTTGGTCGATTGGGTCTGGACTGTGTCAAAACACTGGGTCACAAATCTATTTTTTCTAACAGACATTTTCTTGATTCCGTTGGTAACAAATAACAAAATGTCCTCAAGCACTAACAGCAAAACCAGTGACTGCCTTTCCAGAGTTTCTGCTGGGAACTGCTCTCTGAATCGTGTGAATTTGTGATTGTTGTTTATTCGCTGATTTTCTCATGGTAATAGCGCTGATTGTAAAAATCTACCAGATTAATTTGCCCTCATTGAAAACATAAAATATTGTAACTTTTACTGTGGATTAATTATCTGCATTAAGTGCATAAATTAGTCAGGGAATGTGCACATATTTTGTGAAATGTTTATACAACAAAATCTATGCTTTTCCCATCAATAGAACAGCTCTACAAAATAGACACAATGACGAAACAGACGAACCATTTCGATTATTTTTTATTATTATAACCTATACGTCATTGTTTTATAACATCGTGACACAAAATTAATTGTATTGTTTTTAGTGGCTTGTAAAAGCAAAGTTTATGTACCTCTGATTACAGAGGCAGTTTTTTGCAAATATATATAACTTATTGATTTCTGTTTGAAAAAGGGCTGATGACCTAGTAGGCAAAATCTATACTCTGTAAAGTGTCAGATCTTACAAGATCTTATTCTGAGTTTTTGTTGGGAAAGGTTTCCTTTCGATAGAGAGTAACTAATTGATATTTTAAAAATTCTAAGCATAAGCGCAAAATTTACAAAATATTGCAGCAGTTTCTGCAGCTTATAAGCTGCTACAAGAATGTTGATGCCAAGAACCTTTCATTTTGCAAAGCAAAACCTTCAATCCTTTCAGAAAGACAGTTCCGTGCTACTTCTATGTGTTTACTGCGGTAACCATCAAGGAAAATTAAGAAAAGAACAATCCAATTATTTTTTATTTTGAAGTTGACTGAAAACTACATGAGTGCTATAAAGTGGCTGGCAATCAAATTCATATAATCTCACTGAAAAAATGCAGCTTCTAGGCATACTTGCATCTTGTATAATCTGTTAAAATGCCACGTATGTTACGTCTTCAACCTTGCGGCTTTTTCTATTAAAACTTTACAAAATGTGAAACATATGCCACAAACTTAGCTCCATTACCGTGAGCTTAACTTTGTAACAATTTCACTGACGGAAAACGATACCAGTGAATATACTGTATTTCGATAATATAACCCAAAAATCTGACCATATCATTATTGCATAAAACTGGGCAGCTGCATTTTGTGAAACCATTTTTCAAGTTTTGTAAAACTCAGCAGACAATGAATGTTTATCTCTCTGAATGTTTGTCAAATTGTAATAAAAAGATATTTAAAACTCTAGCAATTGTGTCTGACAACAATTTGAATACCACGTGACTTCAAGTGCTAAAACATCAGATTGTTTATCTCTCAAACAACCAGACGAAATATTTCTCTACGCTTATTTGACTCAAAAAATACCAAATTTGTATCGCTGATAAGAATGTTTTCTTAAGCTAACTACATTGAATTACCACCCATTTTTTAAAAACAAATCGTCATTTTTAGCTACAACGTATGACAAGGAAAATGTTCGTTCTGCTACTTTTAAGTTTCCTGGATAGAAAACTGCATCTTGAAATTTGTGTCATATGTAAACTTTGCACCAACTGACAAACATCAAGTTTGTACAAACGTTACTGCCGAAAACATGTTGAAAATTGAAGACTGGAAATATTTCCATTCATTTTGCTTGGCCGTCGCAACCAAAACACTTAACAAACTCCTCAAAGAGCTTTAATCTGCATAAGTATATGCATGAAGTGCATGCAAGTTGAAGCCAGATGTTTCCTTGGCACATACTGTATCTCTGTGCAAAAGTCATGCTTAGACAATACACGTCTGCACCATTTCTTGAAACACAAAATACACCTACAACAGCGTTAAGATTGAACTAATGCAAGCTCTATGAATACTTTCAAGTTGCCATCACATTCTCATTTTCTGCTTGATGGATAAAAGTGATTGACCTTGGAAGACACAGAGATAAGATGCAGCTGTTTTCTGAGATCTACTTTAAATTTATTTATAGAGTAGGAACATGTGTGTTAATTCATTGGGGATTGCCCGAATCTTTTGGGAATGACTGACGTGAAGAGTATTTTCCTGGTTGGAGTGCATCACTTGAACAAACCAGCTAAGAAAAGAATAGACAATTATTTGTACCTGAATTGTCGCAGAAAGTTGTGAAAAGCATCTCTTTTTCTAATTCTGTTTTCGAGAAGGCATCGATGATTAGGCTTCTTATTTCATTGGCCTAAACTACTGTCGGATTCAAAAGTTACAGAAGCTGAGGATTCGTGAAAAGAACTAATCTAATTTCTGTTCCAAAATTATGTTTTGTTTGAAATACAATACCTTGAAAGACTCACAAATCGTGTTATAATCGTGTTGATCTAATCTGTTTTGTTGTTAGAAATTTTGCGTCCGTCGAACTCCTGATGTTGATAATAGTGGACGCACGTTTTATTTATTCCTTTTTACGGTGACTGTTCGTTTGATTAATAAAATTGAAATTATTCCCAAAAAACAGTGAATAAAGAGAGACGATGGGCCTCGAGGTCATTAAATTGAGGCCCTCAAATAACACGAACATGTGAACAAAAAACGGGGAACAACAACAATAACGTCAGCAACAAGAACAAATTACTTATATAAGGTTCGGTAAATTTGTTAAAAGACAGTGATGCAAATTAACGCAAAATTCAGTCCAACAATAATAGGTTAAGGTCGAGGAAAGCTTTGGCGAGTATTGCGGGAGGACGGTGTTGACGAACGCCTTTTGCCAGCCGTCAAATCTTTATCCTCCTACTCAGAGGTTTGTGACTGTGCCAGCGGTGTTAAATCTCAGCTGTTTACGCGGGTGTTGCACTCCGACCAGAGTGTGTGTTATCCCTATTCATAGTCTGCATGAGTTGACTACTCATCCACAGCCAAGTCTACGAAGATGTCACTGTTGGGAACTGCACGATCAACTGTTTGCTCTTCGCAGACGATTTGGTGCTGCTTGCATCCTCTGAACATGGCCTCCAACATGCACTTATAGGTTTTCTGCTACGTGCGACCAAACGGGAATGAAAGTCAGCAATGAAAACACGAGGGATTATGTTTCTTCAGAAACCCAACGCCGTGGATGCTGCAAGTAAGCAGCAATACACTGCAGCAGGTTGAGAAGTTCAAGTACCTTGTCTTGGGGTGATATTAACAAGTGACGGAAGGCGGAATAAAGAGATTGATACACGGATTGGTAAAGCAAACGCAGTTCTGCGTTAGCTTCATCGCTCTGTGGTCACAAAACTGGAGCTTTCAAACACCGCAAAGCTGTCAGTTTTAAATAGGTCTTTGTTCCGATCCTCATCTATGGTAATAAATCTTGCCCATAATGACTGAAAGTTTGTACAACTGCTCAAATACAAGCGGCAAAGCTCTGATTTTTGTGAAAAGTTCACGGTGTACACTGTGAAATTTGTATAACCTTGAATTTCGAACCACTTCTCCGAATAGAAAGATCTCAGCTGCGCTGGTGTGACCACGTGACCAAAATCTGACATATAAGATTGGCGGGGCAATCCTACTGGTTACACTCAACGGGAAAGCAGCCCAGAGGTCGACAATGGAGCAGGTGGCTTGATTACACCACCGAGCATGCTTTATCCGGTTTTGGTGTGGAGCCAGCAGAACTATCAGAGATTGCTAAAAACCTGAGGTATTTCGAGTCCACGTAGGGCCGCTGTTACCGCGACCCTGCCCAGAGGAAAAGCAGATGTGAAAATGAATGAATGAATGAACAAGGTTAGAGGTAAGGTTACTATAATGCTGTGACGTCATGCAAACCCAGTTTTAAGTCCAGTTTACTGAACATGGTACTGCCATTGATGTCGTGCAGCAAATTTTCAACTGTAGGCATTGGGTGGTGTTCTCGGACAATAGCTTCGTTGGCGCGCCTCAAATTGACACAAACGCGTACATCCCTGTCCGGTTTTGGTGCAACAACCAAGGGCGAGACCCACCTAGTTGGCCCGTTCGTAACTGGCTTAATAATATCATACGCCAACAGCTCGTCGAGTTTTTCATCGACTTTCTCCCTCAGCCGAAATGGAGTTCGTCTCATTGGCTGGGCGACCGGTTTAATGCTCTTATCAATATGTAAATGAACGGAATAATCTGTGAGCAAGCCCACGCCGGTGAACAAATCTTTGTACCGGTAAATAATCGAATCCCTGGACTCAGGATAGTGATCAACGTGACTGTCTTGTGGCTCTACTCTCAATAAGCCCAAACTCATGGCTTACTGTTTTCCCAGCAGCGTAATTGCATCTCGTTGAATTACCACAAATCTGTAGTGCACTTTTCATTCGTATCTAGTGAAACAACATCGGTAGTAACAAATCCGTGAATTGACAGCGGTGTCTCACTACCATATGCAAACAAACGAATCGACTCTTTCCTGAAAGACCCCCGAACTTGGGATTGCTTTAAGTTTTCCCAAGTCGCCTTGCCCATTAAATTATAAGAAGCTCCAGAGCCAATCATAGCGTTTGAAATTGTCACCCCTCCCACGCAAAGGCGTGTGGCATGTTCATTCCCTTGCGGCACTACCGAATACGCAAACGTCTGTGAGTCAATCGCATCATCCCAAGCCGTGTTTACACCACTTACTTGATGTTCGCTGATTTTGACTTCACTTGGGACTGGGGCTGAGAAAGTTTTCTGCACTTATTCTTGAAGTGTCCGAATTTCCCGCAGTTAAAACACTATTTTCCTTCGCTGGGCATTGAGAGCTTTTGGCCCGGCGACCCTTCCGCCCACAACCATAGCACACTATAGCAGGCCTGTCTGACTTCGCATTAGTAGACGAACGTACTCGCCATCCCCGCGATGCGTCCTTACGCTAGGGGCCCGAAACAGAATTCACTGAGTTCGGCGCATCGTGATTATCGGCTGCCTGTTGCTTCTCGCCCATGTGCGGAACCTGGGACCGCAACGTCTCAAACAGTTTTGCTTTTGCAAGTGCTGTTTCTAAAGTCAAGTCCTCCGTTTCAACGAGTTTGTGCTTTAACTCAAGGTTGCACAAATTAGGAACAAGTTAGTCAAGAATAACTGTGTCAACTAGGTTAGCGTCCCCTAATTCACAAACTTCTGCCTTTTCACGGAGTCGCAATTCAAACCGGGCAACAGATTCCTCTTTCTGCTGTCGCATAGCAGAAAATAAACATCGTTCGTACAACAGATTAGGCTTACGTTCGAATTTTGCTTCGAATCAAGCAATTGTTTCGTCAAACGCTTTCGCATCAGCGTTGGGACCAGCTATGGCATAAAACGATGTCTGCGCTTATCGTCCTGCTCGATCCAGCAAAAGAGCAACTTTTCTGCCATCATCCGCAATATTATTATCTCTGGCATGGAGTTTAAAACTTCTTAACCAAAATTTCCAATTCCGTGGCATTTGCTCAAAGTCAAATTTCTCACACAATGGTGGTAGGGACAGGAAATTCTGCGACATGACTTGCAAGTCCACTCACTGTCAATCAAGTTGGCAAAAACACAGTTCTTCCAAGTACAGACCGCTGGCAGAAAATCAATTAATAACAAGCCTGTTCACCGTTCACCTCGTCGCCAAATGTGAACTGCCTTATCACACGAAAACTCGTGCTTTACGCTCGGTGTACTATGACCATATATGGTAACATGACAGTCCATGCGTGTCTGGAACTCGTGACATGACAACACTGACGTCACAACATTACAGGTACATGTAAATATTTGAAAATAATACACAAATATTGAAAAAGTTGAGAAAGTTCATTCAACACAGTTTCATACCAGTTAGAACCAGCTGTGTTAATTAACAAAATGCTATAACCAGACGAAACAAACCAGATATGCATATAAAACGAAATTTGCAAATAAGCATGCTGGTGACCGAACAGCGAATACAACGCTGATACATCATCATTGTTCATGGCCCACCGTAGGAGATGATCGAAGAGTGCGGCATGACAAAAAATCCACCATTTAACAAAAGTTCTGCCTGCTACAAACCAGAAAAAATAGCTTCAAGCTTTTTTTATTTGACCATGGAAATTTCGTTTCATGTCGTTACTTAGGGGAGTAAAAATAAGTAAAAAATTAATTCAAGAAAAATTGCTAAAGAAAGGTTTAAAGTCATTCTTGCAAAATCGTTGTGATTGGTCTAAGAATTATTTTTAAAATCAATTACTCATTCATATTTCAGTCCACGTTGGGCTTTTATGCTGCAGCAGCACTCTTCGAATCTGTAGGTTGCAGCAGAAAAGTAGTTGTCGCTTTATAATTTGAGAGGAACTTACTTTGTTTTGGGGATTCATTTCACAGGCATCAGTTGCACGAACTGAAACACTTGTGAATAAATGCTGTTTTTTTCTCCAAATTGCGTTCAATGACCTTATTTCACTTCGCACAAAGATCGGGCAAGCTAAATTAGAAGGTCCGATGGTTGTGTTGGGAAAGGAGTTGCTCTGTGTGTGAACTGCAACGAATTCACCCAGCTGCAAAACTTGTTCTAAAAATGCCACCTGCTCGTTTAATGCTATTCAACTTCATTAAAGCCGTGTTTTATGTCGAGCAGCGCGTTTTAGATCATTTGAAATTTCGACGATGTTGCGCAACCAAAATAATTGCGTCTTCAGTTCTTTCCACCCGTGTCAAATTGCTGCATCTCTCCAGCTACCCACAGCACGACAACACGACTATTTTTGGTTTTAATAGAGGTCTCACCATGTCTGCGTTCTACGTTTTGCCACGTGACACCCTACGTACCCCTTTCTTAACTTTTTGCTTTTCTTTATTTCACATGATTTGATGCCTTTCCAGTGTAATACTGATACACGCCAAACACAAATATAATAGGTCATGGTAGTAGGAACATCTGGTTTATGCTGTTAAACTTTTGAAATTTCTCAAATTTCTGTGCATTAAGTTCCTTTGGCATTCAGCTAAATATCACTTGGGTTGACTTCGAACTTTTCAGGATCTGCAATAAAATATTCCACCTATTTCTTGTCCATATAATTTCCTGAGCGATAATCGTTCTCTCTTTATAGTTTCAGGCATTTCCTCATGGGTTGTCATTTTATCGATTCTGCAAAAAGAACTAAAAAATTTACACGCACCAATAATTACTTGCAAGGGCTCAAAGCTTGTTTGATAATTGGCAAAAAACTAACATTTGTTGCGTAAGTGATAATGTTAAGTTTGTGTGAGTTGTTCCGACTCCTTCAGAATACTTCCACAAAGAAACACTTCAGTTATCATCAACGATCCCGCGTTGTCTTCCACAGTGAGAGATGTGTCTCATTCAAGTTCTCCATGGCGCGATGAAGTTTCATGAAATTTTTGTGAAAAACGAGTTAACATCAGCAGAACTGAGTGAATCGCAATGCGAGGGTAAAGTGGCAGAAGCAGCCGCAGACTCCGACGAACGCTGACTCAAAGACTGGCATTCGCTCAGCAACTGAGCATTTTCAGCACGCAGTTTGGAGACAGTCTGGTTCAGGTCCTTGTTTCCTTTCTGCAAGCGAGTTATTTCGAATTCCATCTCTATCAATGCAGAAAGAATAGATTTATTGTGGGAAGCATGTGAACGAAGCACATGTAGGTTGATTCGCAATTGCACACAAGAAAAGAAAACGATATTTTTCTTTTGCAAGCGAGAGTGCCAAAGCATAAAAAATGCCAAGATACGTCAAAACATTTCATTGTCCTGGACTGAAGTCAAATCTTTGAATTTTCTTAAACTGAAGCTCTACTACTATAGAGCTACGTGTGCAGTAATTCATAATTAACTAGTGTGCTCCACATCACACTTTTATTGGTTCTGACCTACGATGAAAGTTTTGAGACTTGGTTTCAGTTCCGAAAACGTGTCTCGAGGCTCGTTTTCGTGAGCTTCGGTTTCGTTTCGAATGATGCAGGTTTTGGCGTCATGCGCTTTTGTGTCCCGATACTTGGAATACTTCATAAACATAACTTGTAAAGGTCACGTAGCTCAAACTGTTCTTTGTTTGTCTTTTTTTGGAAGAAGACTCAGCAAAATACTTGAAAAAATGAATAGCGTTTGAAAAATCAGTTCTCGGAGGTGTCACGGCGAAGGACCAGATCAACTGTTGCAGAACTTAACACAAAGTCAACTTTCATTCACAAGCCGAAAAATATCGACTTCGGTCTCGAACATTCAGTCTTTGTCAAGACGGTTTTGAGAGAGTCTGGGTCTCTGTCTTGAAGTTTAAAAGAGGTCTAGGTCTCGAAAATTACGGTCTCAATTAAGGCGTTGGTTGCTTAGCAGAAATTAGACATTTATGCTGCTCGAAAAATCACAGCAAATATGAAACGTGCTTACATCGCATGATACGCATATTGCGTATCACACTATTTGAAAATGCTTGTACATACTATGAAGATAAAGTACATTTGAAAGTGTTGCTAACCACAGAGTGCTATTTCAAAGCTTAGTAGATGTTTCTGCCACTGTCAACAGTTATATTAACTTTTCCGCTTCAAATTTTTAGGTTTCAAATTTCAGAAACCCTCGGTTTGTGCCAAACACAGACAAAAAACATTATTTGTCGTACAAAATGGAAATTCGTGCTTCCTCAAATGAAGGTTTTGTTACTTTGCGAAGTGATGAATTAGCAATAATACGTCTAAAAATCAGTGAATCTGAAGAATTTCTGTGAAGCAATATTGGCAAGAAAACCTAAATATATTAAACAGCATAAAACTTTTTAATCGATATTTTAAGAAAAGGGCCCAGGGCATTTCAAAAGGGGTTCCGAGGCAAGTTCCTCATTTGCCTCGCCCTAATTCCACCCCTGTCAGGGGGTCAGGAAGGTGACGAAACTCTAAATTGAGCGAGTGTTTTTAATTTCATGAAATTGCTCTCCCTTTGATAAGTAGATTGTCGATATAACCAAACAATGGCTATTGTGTCGTCACCAGACTGATAGCATGAGTTGCAGCCGAGAGCAAACTAAGCCTCTTTTTCGTTGCAGGGCTATGAAGGCCGCAGTGACAAAACATTTTTATTAAATAATTTATAAAGCGTTTTCACTCCAAGAAATAAAAAGCATGTTAATAAAACATGTTTTTGAAATCTTTTGCGTGGAGGTCACAATATACATGCCCGCGGATAGCAATTTGAGAGTGTTATCTATTCAAAAAGTTAGAAGGGGGCATTTTAGCCGATAAGAAACAAATAAGACCGACAAGAGTCAAAATAGATATTTATTCAGAAAGGAAATTTTACATGCAGAGAGTGCACCACAAAGAACGACTAAAACTAAACCATCATTTACCAGCTAGGTGGTACAGTGCGCCACTAAAGCTGGTAGACTTGGTTCGATTCCCTGTCGGGTAATACCGAAGTGGTGAACAACTGCACTTGCGCCTTGTCCAGCCTTCTGCTCAGCGCTAATTGGTGATTGCAAAGAAAGAGTTAATGCGCGGTGCTGCCATTGACTTGTCACCAGTGCAGCATTCACTGCGAAAGTAGCTGCGTGGCCCACGGAAAGCTTTCTGTATTTGTCTTGGGTTCGACCAGGCCCGTAACCAGGGGGGCGCAGAGGGGAGAAGCCCCCCTAGAAAGTTTTTCGCCCCCCCTGGAAAAATTTGTTGGATATATTTTGAAACTATTGGACATAGTTGAAAAAATTTGGGCCCCTCTCGGAAACCTCTTCGGCCTTTCCTGGTGTCCCAAGCTGGTTACGGGCCTGGGTTCGACACTTTCGTTCTGTTACAACTTGCCTTAGTTATAAAGCCATGAATTTCTGTTTATGCATTTTACGTAAAAGTTAGTCAAGAAACACCACCAATGAATAGGAATTTAGTCGTGTAAAAGGTGTAGAGAGAAAAATATTCTTATGTCTAGCACAAATTTTTAATCAAATTACGTGTACAACATTCAAATACGTATCGTTCATTTGTACAAACCAACATGCATATTTGTAATCTTTTCATGATACAAGCATATTTTTATAACACAAGAAAGTTGAGTCCATACTTTTTGTTATTTCTTTCCATTTTGAAGCAATTTCTTCCTCCGTGGAACTAGTTCTTTCTTGGCTTATTTTATCCAATTCTTTTTTCAAACAACGCTTCTCTTCCTGCAACACAATCCAGCAACAGAAACTAGGCATCGGTCATTAAAAAACTCTACAAAAAAGATGTTACATTATTTGATTGAAAAACGTCATCCGAGCAGCTCACAGATTTTCACGTCAATGTAACCGAAACCATATAAGATTGATAGTCACAATCAGGCCCATAACTAGAGGACAAGGAAAAATGTGTTGGACATACTTAAAATCATTGGACATTGTTTAAAAAATGTGTGCCCCTCTCAGAAAAACTTTTCGCCTCCCCTTGTGTCCAAGCTGGTTACCGGCATTAGTTACTAACATTTGTAAAAATAGTACAAACCTTAGAACAGATTTTTCAGTAGATTAGATTAAATCGTTGCCACGAAAATTTAATTTTACACTATATAATTTTTTATTTCAACAAAATATGCAACTGATTTCAAGATTGAAATCAATGCACGGCTTGTTGCAAAAGTTCCAGGGCCTTTTGAGGACGTTTATGATTTAAACCAATTTTCAACTACCAGCAAAAGTGTCACCCATAACAGTTATTTTTGCAGCTCACAGAAAAGCATGCATTCTGCAGAAAAAATATTTTTCATATTTCTAGTTAAAACCAGTTGTTTTAGTCTTCTTTAATTGCCCTTTTTGCTTATTCAAAACAAATTCTTTTTTTCACAATTCAGACTACTACTTTGAGATTTGCTGTCTGTTTTCTCAGCTTCTGGACTATATGTTCATAATGTCTTTCCAAAGCAATCCTCATAGACGTGGTGTCGTCATCAGCTTCCCTTAAGCTCGACTCTTTGTCTTTGATTTTCTCCAACAGTTGATCAATGTACTCAGAAAGTTCCGACCGGTCCTGGAACGACTGCGCAGATAAAGTTAAGAAATAGAAAAATACCGATAGAGAAACATGTTTGAAAACGTGAAAGTCGATCAGAAGCATGCTTTAAAATATGCAGTCTAGATTTTTACAAAAATATCGTTATGAAATGCTGATGTCATAAGTCAAATTTTTCACTAACAAGTAATGCTCGTAAATGACGTTTGGAGAAGGTTTCAAACTTTATCTATCTTGAGGTATAAACAAATTGTTTCAAGCGATGTCCGTGTTCGACTCATTCTTTCTTAATTAACTGGTTCATCTCAGGAAAATACGAACCTTGTACTTTGTACTTTTCAATTCTTCTTCAAGAATTTTTATTCTGTTTTCAAGTCGGCCATTCTCTCGCTCGCTTTCATTCCAATCAATCCAAAGTTGTTCAAGAGTTTCCAGAATCGCCTAAACAGCGAAATTATTTCAACCTGAAAACTTCTTGTTGTAATTTAACGAAGAGAAGTTTGTGTCTAGCATTCGCGTGCGTGGAATGTTTGATAAACTTTATCCAGATGCAAAAAGTTTGTAATAAACCACTATATAGGAAGCAGGTTCAACCCTGGATTACTTCAAGCACCGTTCAATAGTTATGTTTAAGATTCTCTGGTTAGCATACGATTTAATCAGACTTGACTGGTGCAATAGGCGTTATACACAGTGTGGCACAATGCAAAAGTTCACCACAACGAGGTTCTGACTAGTGTTTCCAACCCGGGTTTTCCCGAACCCGAAACCCGTTTTTTTTTGGCTATTTTCTACTTCCCGAAACACGGATTTTTTCAACTGCTAAACCCGGATATTTTAAAAATTTTGGAATTGCTGTTGCATTCAAATATTAGCGATTCTGATAACACTGAAGTTGCAGATTGGCGCGGGTAACGGCTAAATCAGCACGTTTGAACTTTCAACTATTATCATGAGGCACGAGGTGCGGGGTTTTGCTCGGTGACCTTCATACGTTCGTTGTTGGTCAGCTTATATTTTCGATCAGTTGACCTATTCAGGCGGATCGCGACGTCATTTTGCACATAATAGGCGTCTAGCCGAACTTTTGTCTTTTTGCCAACTTAACTTAATTAAATAACTACCACGTGAGGTAGTTCTTCAGAGGTATGCCGTAGTTTCGTAGTTACTAGTTAGTTCATTTACAAGCTGTTATGTGTTAGTTCATATACAAGTTGTGATTCTTTGCAAAACCGATTCGTTCCTTTTCAGTTTGCAATAACTTTCCACAAAATATTTGGCTTTCCTTTAGAAGCGACTTTAAAGTAGATCTTTAATCGCACGCATTCAGTTTAAAGACGTTGGTAATCAAAGAAAATCAGAAGCTTAGAGTCATTTCTTATACAAAAAGGCTCAACAAACACCATAATGCAATTTGTGCTCCGTTATGCAGGTGGTTGAAGAACTGAAAGTTTTATCAACCATTTGAAATCAAAGCACAGAATCCATGTAATCCATGAGGGTGAAGACCACAAAACTATTCCGGCACAGGAAGAGATCCGATCACAAATTTTGGAAAAGGAAATGAGTCTTTTTGAGGCTATAAAGAAGAGGTCAAATAACCTTGAAAAACTGTTCCATGCCTTAGTTATAATCAAGCCCAAATCAGTTGAACCAGAGAGGGCTTTTTCAGCCACGGGACTATTTGTCACAAAACTCAGAAACAGACTGAATGATGAAAGTATGCTTTGATTGTCATGCGTCAGTATTATAAATATCATTGAAAAACTGTGGTTAACTTCATTAATAATTCGCTAATAAATTGCGCAGGGACCAACAGTTGTAATTTGACAATGATATTGAGTTTTTATCGCTCAAAATCGCATTCATTTCAAAACCCGAAAAAAACGGGTTTTCCCGGGTTTGTTTTCTCAGCTACCCGAAACCCGGGTTTTTAAATTTTGCCCCGAATTGGAAACACTAGTCCTGAGAATGACTGAAAGCGCAATTGCCAGCAGATGGGATATTTTTTGGAAAAAGGAGCAAAGGCAGGGATTTTTGCCATATCTTTATGCAAAGTTATGTGCGATCTTTGCTTTCATGTTCATTTGCCTCGAACTTCTCATTGATCTTTTTCAACGTGAGGTTTGCACAACTCCTACTCAAGTCAATGTAAACTATAACAAGTTGTGGATGCTTTGATTTTTGCGGAAACATGCTGATTTTCACATGAAGACATATGCCACCTATAATACGCTAAGAGAAATTGAACACTTAATCGTAGGCAAAAGCCTAAAACGTGTTCTCGCGAGACTCTGCTTTTAAACAAAAACAATTTATCTGTCTCCTAGATCAAATTCGCAGTGAGCTCTTATACTATTCTGTACAAAGTGAAGCAATCGTAATACTTTTTTCAATCGCGACAGTTAGTACTCGGCAGCGGCTGGAGGAAAGTTAATCAGGGTTACTGGTGTAATTCATCAAGCTGTTGCTGCGATCGATGCACGTTAAATGCTGTGACAGTGAAAACTGTTCAGTCAACTGCACGCTCGAAAGTTTGTTCGTCTTCAATTTTTTGAATTGTCCGGGCACATTTGAAATTTTTTGTTGTCTTCACCATTGACCATTTTGTAACTATAACGTAAATTCCATTTGCAGAGTTTTCATCATGCTTGCGCTATTACACACTCTTCATAACCAAGGCTGGTCGTTTGAAAAAAATTGTTGCGCAAAGTGTATGCCATGCAGGTTATCAAGGATAGATGAAAGTTATTTTGGAAGTAACTGCGAGGAAACACAAAATTGATTTATTGGCCAAAAGTTCACGTTTGTCAAAAAAACATTACTTTATCGCTTCTGTGATTCCGTGAAATTAACTGCATCGTTGTTAGTTTTGTTTCAGTTTTTATTCGTACAGCGTAACAGAAAAAGCTTGTTGGTGTTTAATTTTTTGTCTGATGAAGTTAAGTTTGGTGCACGAATGGCAGAAATGCTAAAGAGCCCTGTAAAAAGAAAGGGTCAATATGGCAGACCTTAAAGTCGTAGTTTATTTGTTTCGGTAATAACTCGAAGAATGTTGTTGTTATTATTTTTTCTATATGTAATACTTTTTTCTTCTAAACATGGATGTCCACAGTAACAATGCCCAAATATCACCAAGGAATGGTAAGCTTCCTAACAGCGTTAAACCAAGCAACTCTTTTCACAGTATGAGCGCAGTTCGACGTTCCCCTCTAGCTGTGTGACCAAAGTGTTATTCATCACGATCACTGCCTGGCATTTACTGTTTGCTGCACCTTCAACTCCTTTTTCAGCTCTGAATTTCCTTGACATGCACGTTGGAACTGATTTCCCAAATGACTAAACATCTCCGCTCTTTTTTCATTGTTCTCAGCATCACTTTCTTGATCTGATGCTTGCACTTCATCACCAACAGATTCGCGACTTCGAAACGATTTTTCACTCCACTCGTCCACGTCGCTGCAGCGCTGCGTTACATCAAACTCGTTTAAAGACGCATTCAATAAAAAAATCTCTGCACACGTGGAAGGGTAAAGTGTAGCTCAGTATGCTGTATTTTGTTTGTTTTTCTTAAATGAACTTTCTGCTTTTTTCATCTAAGCGGCAAACAGCTAACTTGAAGGAAAGTACAACCTTGCTTTCTTGTATCTGGATTGGAAATATTAGAGCAACTAAACAGGTCTATACATTGTCTGAAAGGTTTTGGGACAACAAAGAAAGATAAAAAATTGACGTTGTTTCTATATGAGAAATTTCTCATAAGAATAAATAAAATATATCGGATTTTGGCCATAACTTGGAAACCGCTAACGCTAGATGGCCAATCAAGGGCTCTACAGATGCAGATTTTCGCCTACCTCATTTCAAAAGAAAAAACGGGTAAATTGCCACTTGAGCTCTTTCTCAGTGTATGATGCCATCATGAGGACCTCCCCGTGACGTTATGCTGCTCCACAAAAAGTTCAAAGCTGAAAGTGCCCGGATTTTTTAAAATCGAAACTAGAAGACTTGCTGCATTTTAGAGGGTGCGAGCAGCTCTCTAACTCAAACAGTCGGCAAGTTATGACTGAAAACGTCCTGAGCCACAAAAGTGGCAGTGCGGTCCTTAAAGGGCAGAAATCGAGAGGTGGTCAAACCGCGACTTGCAAACTGAGTTCCTAGGCGACTTTTCTGACCGAAACACTTCAGTGTGATCGGTTGTTGTGTTACAAGCAAAGGTTGAATAAAATTATCGTGAAGTGAGTAGTCCAGGGTATATAGATGCTGGAAATACTGAAATTAAAAGTAATATTTGTTACAATAAAATTCGTTTGTAATAATTTCTGTCTCTTCGATATTTCAGAATTGTCGTACGTGACTCTTCTCTCCACTGCAAACTGTTCGTGAGTTATGAGTAATAAGGTGAGCGGTAGTGACACGTAAATGAGCTAGTGACGTCACTCGTCATCATCGGATCTCATGCGCTGTACCCCTTGAGGCATCGTGCATAGAATCAGCCGGATTCGCAGTCCCAGGAAAGGGGGCCTGATCCTGGTTAATGTCCAGTTGATGGAAGTCATTACTGAACACATCGATCCAGGAGTGCGCGAAGCACCGCGAGGCTGTTTCCAGCCGGACCCTACAGAATGAAACTCGTGGACCATGCCAGGGGGGTGCTGCGGCGGCGCAGAGAGGACGTGTCCGTAGTAACGAACTCGACGACGAACTGAGGGCACAACTCGGGACCTTGATGCTTGATGACACGTATTGTTGCGTCATCAAGCATCACGTATTGTTGCGTCAGAGGTAAATTCTAACCAGTGGACATTGAGCATTAATCTGACAGCCCTTGATGTCGAATCCGTACAGCCGGGAGGAGAGATTCGTAGTATGAGGCCACATCTCAGGTCTGTACAACAACAATATAGCCAGAAACGCTGCATTGTATATGCGTAACTTTGTAGTGTGAGAAATGGCTTGCTGGCGCCACAGCGTGTTGCGAAGAGACTGCATCACGGCTGATGCCAGGACGCGTCTTTGGTCGGTTTCCCGCTTCAAGTCGAGGTAGATGAATGTCAGAGTAGACGAATGAAGTCACAAAGTCTACCGAGTTGCATCCTATTACCAGTGAAAGAGAGTCAGGGCCTTCGCCTACATGCGTCAAGTTGTTTATTGTCCAGCTTACTAATTGTAGTCCTAGCTTGCGTGCTTCGCGATCATAAATCGTGAAGGCTGCTGTCATGTCATGGGTGCTAGCAGAGAATGAGGTGGTGTCATGGGCATATTCAAGATTGCAAGATTGAAGTTGCCGAAGGCACTGTTGGAATATGCACGCAGTCCTCGGACATCAGATGATCAGTGAGATGTTTTACCGCCAGCATATAGCACTTCGCAGGTGATTCTGCAGATGCCACGTGCTTGGTTGTTTTCAACACCCGTTGGGCCATTTTCACAATGACGTCACTAGCTCACCTCACTGGTCATCATGACTCACGAAGCGCTTGCTGCAGAGGGACAATGAAGACACCCTTACACGCGAATTTTGATGCACTTTCTGGTAAAAAGCAAAAAGAATTGCCTACCTCTTATAACTTTTTAGTTATTGCATGATGACGACATGGTGATGTCATTGCTGCATTCGCCGAAATATGTCACAGTGACTTCACATATGCGCAAAATTTTTATCATAAGATGTGCAAAATTTTACCTTTTCCAACAATGTCTAAGATTCCGATGTAGCTTTTCCGGTTCGTAGATTATGACCAGCAAAGGCTATGTCAGTATAGTGTCGCATCTCGTCCTTGAAAGGGTTAGAAAACTTTGGCCACCTCTGGCTGGCCAGGTATTTTTTAAGGTTTGACCTTGGTGACCGTTAAGTCATTTTGAGAGACACCAACTATTTCATCTGAATACCGACATGGTCATGAGGCGAGGCTTCAGTGTATTTTGGCGTTGGTTATGCAGAGAGGTTCTACTGCATTTTGAAAGACAGTTGGAAAAGTTTGAGGGACCGTTTCGCACCGTCAAAATACCTTAGAAAAGCGTTGGGTCTAGCCCTTGCAACTTGAAGAGACCCAGTGTGATCGATCGCTCGAATGAAGTGGTACCTGCCAGTCAAAACAGACTGCTGGAAATTTAACTCTGTACAACAGCATATCTTTTTTCCATAAAGTCAGTAGCGAGCAGGAGACATTGAAAAGATTTGTGAGAAAATTTAACAAAAACCTTTAAAAACTTTAAACTGCTTTTTGCCAAAATTGAAAAAGAGTGTTTTCAAAACATTTCATCGGAAAGTTCAAGTTTATAATATCTTCTGAAAGAAATTTCTCAATTTTTTCTCTTGTCCTTTTCCTGTGCTAGAGCTTCAAAGTTCATCTGTATAAGGTTGTGGACATAACGGGATCTCCACGCAACTGAACATAATGGCGTTTTTTCAAGGGGGGAGGAAGCCATTGTCCTGAAAATATCTCACTGCGCTGACTTCTGACGCCGGCTATGACTAATGGTGTTCTGTAAGAACAGAATGCAAATCATCTGGCACTCGACATGTTTGGTGCAACTGGTCAAAAGGTCATCCACTGTTAGTGTAGTGCTAAGTCACTCTAGGACTTACGCCCCGCACAGTTTTAGAAGAACCATATCTATTATGTCCGAAATTTCCACATTAAATTCCACAGTTCTCGCTATTCTGTTCGCTCTAATTTTGTTTATTTTGACCTGAAACTTTGAAAATTCACTGTCGTTTTTGAACTGATTACCACAAATTTTGCAATGCGTCAAGAGCACCTGTGTAACTGAACATTTACACGTTTCGTTTTGTCTAAATAAATGAATTTACATACATTTGCGAATGGTCTTGATAGGATGACCTTGAAACTTTTGCAATTCCCTAGTCTTTTGAATCTTTTTTCAACAGAATATATATCTTTTGAATATAAAAGTATATGGTTAATGAGAGTACCTATACAGTAGCATGAACCTTAGTTGCTGAATGTCAAACCTTTGAACACCTCAGTCAGACGAAATCACTTTGTTGCACCATTTTACAAGCAAGCGATTTTTTAGCTGAAGTGGCTTGCTGCATTCACAGAAATCAATCTTCTTGCTACCTCGTACTTTGCGCTTATGGAATGACCCAAGGTTGCACCCGTTTTATTTATTTTTTTCGGGAAGTATATCCACATGTGGTATGAAGGAACATTCGCAGAAATAAGGCGAAAACCCCATGAAATTGTGTTGCAAGAGGCATTGAGCATTCGCTAATGCAGTTGATGTTTTCAACCCTTGTTTATGGCTTATTAGGAAATTCATGAAAAATGCCATTTCCAAATTGTGCGCAAAAATACTTGATGGCAATTTGTTTCAAGTTTACTTCTTCATCCAGCATAACAACGACTGTAAGGTAGGCAGTAATATTTGGTCAAATAATGTGGATCCTAGTGGTTAACAAGACTTTTTTCAAATCATGAGATTCGCATAATTTTGGAAAATCGATATAAGTCCCAAACAGTGCAATAAAACGTATCTTCATACCTGACATTCACGACCCTGTTCTTCATCTCCAACATCCATCGCTACCGCATTTAACTACCTAAGTGTCAGGAAATTTCGACAGTAGTTTTTTTCGCATCAAAAGTGACTTCTTCATTACTAAGCCAGCCCAAAGTTGTAATCACCCAATAACCTATTGTGATATCACACAACAATGGATGATCAGTCAGTCAGACTGCTGTAAATGTAGGGCCAAGGCAAAACGTCTACAAGCTAAAAACGTCTAGCTAGCAGTTAAAAATGCCAAGCAGCTTAAAATGTGCCACATGCAATGTCCATGTGCTCGGGGATTGCTTGCATTTCGTCTGATTCCCACGTTTCGCCCACCAATTCAAGTAGGCTTCATAAGGGCAGCGTTTTTAACCACATTACATGCAATTTTATAAATACCACAAAACAATAGGTAATGTGACGAGTATCAATGACTAACGGTAAAAGGGGCGCGACTAAAAAAAAAAAACGCTGGCGTAGACTTTCGAGTATTTTTTAATCTCTGTTTCTACTTTGATAGACTCCAAAATGGGGCGCATTTGTATCAAAGGGGTTCCACAGATGTTTGGGTCGCAGTTGCCTCAAAATGCCCCCTGGATCCGCCACTGAAGTGATGCACAGTTACAAGTGAGCTAAACGACAACAAGCCAAGAAAATTAGTGAAGTTTGGCTGAAAATTTACGGGAAAGCAACAGGTGAAAGGTAAAGACACAGTCAACCTCAACTAGAAGTAAAGCAGCAGGGCAAAATTCACACGTTCAGCAAAATAACAAATGACAGCGCGCGCACAGCAACCAATTGAACAGCATGAAACGGGTGGTATTTAAAAAAATCATTACCAAGAAATAAATACTTGTGCACTGTCTAGGTAAATTGTCTTACTGTCGTTGTACGTTACACTGCCCATTGTTGTTTGTTATTGAGAAATTGCATGTAATCATGGCCGTAGTCAAGGTCAAATTTTTACCGAGGCGAATATACCGGGCACGTAGGTATGTTGCTAAATGTAGCTTATGCAGACCTGATATTCTTCCCTTATTTAATCTTGGCTGAGCAAATTAAATACAAACCGAAACTATGTCGTGCTAGCAGTTTACGATTGAAAAATTTGCAAAATATTGCACAGAACCTAGCTCTAAGCACATACAGTACAAAAACATTACATCACAATTCTCCTGTGGTCGAATGCATCAAACCACTTGATAATGTTTAGGTTCATATCAAGGCTTTGGTTTGCATGTGGTAAACCAGGCCATTGAGTCGGTTTTGCGAGGTTGAGTTCATCAGCCAAGACGTGAGGCGTCTCAAAGCAGAGAAGGAACGTTCATAGCAGCATGAGCTACGGGAATGGGAGTTTTTAACATGTATTTTACGTTTGGAAAGAACTCACAGTTAACTGCTGCCATCGATTCTGTCGATGCCTTGAAATTCATCTCATGATCCTCAGTCTTCTGCTTCCATCTTTCATCTTCTTGCATCAGGGAGCTTTTGCTTAGAAGATCAAAGTATTGTTCCATTGACCCGAGCACACATTCTTTCAGTTTATGAATGTTGTAGTCCAGGGCATGAAAGAGGAAACCAGAAGGGTAGTTATTGCTTCGTTTGAGAAACGTCGCTCCATATCGCTAGTGATGTGATCAACAAATGGGTATAACACATTCTTTTGGAAGTGTGCCTCTGCCGTATCAGTTCAACATTTGCTCGATACTTCTGGCGACTGTTTTTTTTTTCGCTGAGACATTTTGGTCACTGAAACATTTTGGTCATTAGTCCCACAGTAGCATCTAAACTCGCCGTAACAGCATTCATTATTCCAGATTTTCAGACATTGTGACCGAACTGACTTAATTTCTTTCGGTCATTTAAAAGAATTCGATCTGAGAACAAAAAATGACCGAAAAAACAAGCTGGAGGCAAGAGGGTTGAGCGTGGTTCCTCTGCAGCGACGCTGACTGTTTCCGCAAGGGCCACAGGGCGCTTATACAGAACCGTTGCCGGAAAGTCGTCAACAGGGGGGCTTTTCGTTTGCGCGGGGGGCCTTAACTTTTGTGCAGGATAGGGCTTGAAATTCAAATTTGACAAAAATCTAGGGATTTATAATGTTTCATATTTCTATTTTGGGCAGGTTAGAGCTTTGTTTCGGGGGACTAAGCCCACCAAAAACTCTCCGTGGCGATGGGACTGCGCTTATATAAACCAGAATATACACATTCAGTTCTTTGTTTGCTGATGATAGTCTCTGTGCGATTAGCTTCAGCCTGTGCCTGAACGAGGTAACAGCCAGATTTTTGTAATTCCAAGGATAGTGATTACACAAATTCGATGATGTTTTGTGTGATCACGATCACAATGATAAACTCGAAACTTTTCATGCATTTGGCAAAACCTGCAGCTTTCGTGCGAGCATCCCCAGTTGATTCTTCCATTGCTGACAAAAAAGTCTCATGTATGGGGCGCCATTTGTAAAAATATTATATCTGACAGATTTAGCACAAAAACTGCTATCTCTGGCAGAGATAGCTATCTCTGCATGCAGAGATATTATCTCTGCCAGAGATAGCCATCTCTGCATGCAGAGATGTTATCTCTGGCAGAGATAGCTATCTCTGCATACAGAGATGTTATCTCTGGCAGAGATAGCCATCTCTGCATGCAGAGATGTTATCTCTGCCAGAGATAGCTATCTCTACATGCAGAGATAGCGCTGAAGCGTGTCGAAGGGCTCGCTTTCAGCGCGCTCTTTCTGTGAGAGCATTCTCTTTTTGCACCTGATGGCGCTCAGAGGTGGTGAGCTGCGCCTCTT